>Ga0126336_10000723_pt1 | contig 14865 bp, 5 predicted proteins | sample SidCmetagenome_FD_92530 | JGI IMG/M metagenome (GOLD analysis project Ga0126336, IMG submission 92530) | Coral microbial communities from El Islote,Puerto Morelos, Mexico - Siderastrea C C metagenome | ecosystem: Host-associated > Invertebrates > Cnidaria > Coral | place: El Islote,Puerto...
AAAGACATCTCATGAACGACGGTCCAGCAGCCTAAATCGAGCAGCGCGGTTAGGTTGGAAAATGGGCAGCGCGGTTAGTTAACACAGCTTGTCAAGGTTTTTTTAACTCCTGAGAATGATAAGCATTTAATTTCGCCTTCCACTACCAGCATACAATTTCTAGTCAAGAGGTGGAGAGAATTACAGAAGAAATCATGCAGCCACGAAAAACTGTGTTGGTGAAGTCCTATTAGAACCGATTGTGAAGGAACTTTAATCAGCAAGTAAATTATTTTTAAAACCAAGGACTGAAAGAGTAAACATAAATTGTGATTTCGTTCGCATGCAAACAAAGACGCCCCTAATATGAGGCATTAACCTTGGACAGAATTTCATCCCGGTGTTACAAATTCATTTTCCTCCCACTGTTTACACGATAACTTTGTGAAATAAAGTCATCTCCCGGAGGACAAAATTTCCCTCGGGATAAAAACTTCATGCTATTAAGCAATGGAGTTAATATAATTTCCACCAGGTATAATTACACACAAGATGTTTTGGGGGGATAATTTTGTTCCGGGATGAAACTGCCTCTAGACATATCAGGCTGTAAACGTAGCATAAACAAAACCAAACATTTGTCCCTAGAGGAGGGTCACCCTGCTCAGTATGAGCTCATCACCGGTTCCATATAAACGCAGCTTTAGAGAAAACTTGCTTTATCTACTATCAATAAATTTAAATTACGGCGTCACAGAATTTACTATTGCAGACCACACCTGCCCTTCCTAATGTCCGGTTTCCGGTTTTCGCATTAAGTCAATAGGAGCAGCGTAGTCCCATTAATGTTAGGCCACCACAATTGTCTTATTTAACCCTTTAAGCCCAAATACCAACATGCCTATTCTCCTCACTGTACTCCATATATTACTTATAGTACTAGTTGGGAGAATTTGCTTAAACATCAAGACATTTTGCCTTTGGTGACCATTTCCTTTATTCTCATGACCTGTATGTCTGATCAACTAGTGATATTGTAAGGAGAAATTAGATGCTTATCACTATTGGAGCTTAAAGGGTTAAAGTCCTAACAGAGATCGGCCAGGGGAGAGATTTGCGAAGCTAAGAGGAATCCTACCATTCGTTTTTCCTTTTTTTTTTTTCAGTTTAAGGCTCATCTTAGCCGGCTTCATGAATCCGATCCCATGATATATGTTTCTAGAAAGCCCGCGAGAACAGCAAAAAGAGCTTTAGACTAGTTTCCTGTTCCTTGTGAACGTGGTACCAGTTCTCAGTACTAGCATATGCAAATGTTCGGTTATATAGTATTTGGTAAACGGACGTTCGAAGAACGGTTCCGAGAAGTCTTGAGAACAATAAAGAGCACATTGCCACTACACAGTATCCGATCCTTTTCTCAACGGCTTTCACTGAGTAAACATATGCTTTTTGGTCAACTTAGTAGATTATGTTGAGGTCCTTATCGAGTAAAGTACCCTTAAATACACCATTAACATTAGAAAAATGCCAGCTGGTAGGAGACTGACCAGTTCAATAATTTGGCTGTTTTGAGAGAAACACCCGTGACTAGCGTGTGGCAAATTCAACTAGTGGTCAAAGAGAAGGACTTTGGAACTCTGGATTTCAAGTCCACCGCCCTAACCACTGGTCTGTGCTGCCTCCTCTCAGCTCACACAGCTGCTAATGGGCACGGTATGCGGAAGCTATGAAATGAACAGGAACAGCAATACCCCATCTGGCCACAACACAACAGCAGATATAAAGAACAATGAAGGGCGGATCGCTCCTTAGGTCAGTTTTCCCCTTTCTGATGATCAGCCTGGCACCTTCAAGGGTGCGCGCAACCGATGCAACACTGGTCCTTTCATTCACAACCCGGACAAAATAACAGGACCTAAGAGATCTATTAAAATCACTGATCGCCCGTTTACCTCCGCAAAAAAATATACATTGGAGAAACAGGGAGGAGACCAGACGACCGCTTCCGCGAACACCTGCAAGACGTTGAAAGAAAAAAGAGAGACATCCAATCCAGACGTTCGACATTTCAATCTTCCTGATCATTCTAGCCAACACATGACGGCCGAAAAGCTGAAAAAATTAGAGCATAAACCAATCTTTTAAATCGGCATTCTTGATCCCCATTTATTCTTGTTTTTTAACGTTTGCCATGTTTCAACCGTTCTACATATAAATCACACGCAACCCACAATTCCTTGATTCGCTCTGACGAAGGCTAACGCTCGTAACATCAAATTTTGAATTCTTAACGGTAGCTATTTTGCCTTAACGACTCAGTTGATAAATCCAAATTTTTGATTTTTACTTCCGCAAAGAGTCTGCCGCCCTAAAACACTCGACAGCCCTGCCCCTCCCAAATTAAAACGCGTAGGAGGCGTGCACAAAACGCAGATGTTTTGCAGACTCTTTGTAAGCTTCGCGAGTCTATATTCACTCATGTTCCAGGGAGTCAACATTCAACCACCGATAATTTATAACAACTGATCGAAGGAACAGGAAAGATCCCTTGTGGGTGCATTGTATTGTTGGGTGGAAAATCAAGTGGATTAAATTGGTTACGGAAACTAAAAGAACTGCTGTTGCCTAAGAGGATCCAGGTGTACTTGAAGAGGAAACTCTTCACGTGTTTTCTTGGCAGAAAACACGTGAGCGGGATTCACCCTTAAAATTTCCACGCAGCACGTCCGAACGAAGCGCATTTTTTGGCCGGTCGAACTTAACTGATTCCCAGGGGGGAGGGGGGACCCCGGAAGTCGAACTCAAAATCCCGAGGGATAAACCCAGAAAGTAGAATTAAATTCAAAATTCTGAATGGTAGACCCCGAGTAGTCGAACCCAAAATTCTGGGTCGACGGAACGGTATTTGGTAACGAAATGCAAACAAATGTAGAGAGAATATTTGCACACGAAGGAACAGAACTTTGGAAACGTAAAAATCGCCCATTTCGGGCTTTTTCTTCCTCTTTTTGGAACGCAAAAGAATGTTAACGCTGGAAATTAACAAGAATGAAGTAGAGCGAGCCCGTTTGGTTAAAGAAGCAAAATTCCCGTTTATTTGTGTGCGGCAGAATTCAACTTCACTAAGCCCCATTTGTTAAAACTTTGCTGAGTTCGAACTGGCCCCAAACAAGCCAGTTTCAAGGTATGGTTTATTTCAATGTTTGTGCTGTCTATTGAATGAGGATCGAGACCATTTAGAATTATGGCACATGTTAAATTATTTCACAGAAGTTAGGCTCCAAATCAGTTTCTACGTGATCATCAAAACGTGCCTTTTAGTTTGGAATTGTTTGTGTTCAGTAGATTTCGCTACTGCTGTTTCACAACTGTCTAGTTAATAAAAGAGACTTGTTCTGTCGATAGAAAATGCCTATCTTTTTCTCTGCGCTTTAGTTTACCAGCACGATGCAAGTTTATAGTACTGATTTTCAAGATTAATTTCCTGTGATTTTAACCTCTCGAACCCGAGAATCAATTCCCTTTTTTCCCGAAAATAAAGCACTTCTGGCGAAAACGAACCACATCAGGTTTCTAGCTTTACTAATACCTAATTATATGCAAAATACGAACGAAATCGGGTTTTCAACTACTGCAGCTAAATTGAAATTGTGCTTGATTTTTACTGAAAGTCTCTCTTAAATGTTAAGAAAATATACGTTTTCTAAACAAGACAAAAAGGGCGATTATTATATATTTCATCCTTTGCCAAGAAATAGATTTTGGTTTACTCAGAAAAATAGAACTTCTTTTTGGGGGAACTTTTCGGCTTACTACTCTGAAAAGACTTAAAATGCATTCACATGGAAAAAGGTCTTTGTTAACTCGGAAAAAAACAATGGGCTGTGCTCTTTTGGAAATCGGTGAACTTGGAGTTACAAAAATTGTGTTGAATTTAGGAGAGCTTTTGGTTTACCTGGAGAAGATAGAATTGTGCTATTTTGGACATGATGCTGTATGTGTTCTGTCATTCAAACTGGAAGAAAATTAATATAACTATAATAGTCGTAAAAGAATACATTGTCATTGATCTGTGAGGATAAATGCTGTTCCACGCGTCATTTTGTTTACTAGGACAATACCTCGCAATTAATCCACAGCATTGTATATAAAGCAATTCAACAACACCTACCTCAAAGGGGCGGGCGGCCATCTTTTAAAACAAGGAATGTTTTCAAAGGAGCCACGTGGAGTTTTTATCTTCCAGTTGATTTCGGCCTTAACATTACCCGTTTCAGTTGAGACCGTGAAATTGTTGTCGAGTATTTTTGTTGATATCAAAGGATCGTCCAGAATTTTAACTGACAACTTCACGCAGGTCTTTACATGATCGCCAAGGAGTCACTCGATCGCTCAAGTGATCGGTGATCGTAACCATGGAGATGAGACACACGGTGATTAAGTGAACAAACGATCGAATAGACTACAAACAATCACTCAGTGTTAGTAAACCAAACCGTTCGTTGTTTCTCTTTAGCGATCATATTGAAGCCAGCCTTAAGGTATGGGGGTACCATGCCAAGTCTCTTAGTTGTTCTAATGCAGTTTGATTTTCAAGGAACACTTGTGGATTCGTAGTGTAAAAAGCTAAAGAAAGTCTTTTTAAGAGAAAGTGTCACCTCACGCTTCCTGAAGCTGACACTTTTCCAAATCGGCCACGTGAAGTGGAAAGCTGTGATTTCTGACAGTGAAATAAGGTTATTACTGCCCAAGGACGGACACCTGTGGAATGCTGTGGCCCCAGAACGAACTGCTTTAGATGGAGTGAGATCTAGAACTTCTAGAGTAAGAAACTTGGAGTCCTAACAATAAGCTCCGAGGCTTTACATTCTCACTTGAAATTTTTAAAGCTCACAAAAATGAAACCATTTGAGCAAAGAAAACAATATTAAGCTTCGCTGAAACCTGTTTGTTCGTTGGTCCCATTGTGCCCTTTGCATTCACTCTCTGTAAAAAGTTTTCAGTTGACCCCCTATTATCATTCTTTTTAGGGTTAGGTCTAAGAGCGTAATGTTTTCGACAGCTGTCCTTCTTGGAGGGAGATTAGGTTAAAAACTAAAAGTGTGGCAGGTCCTTACTACACGTGCCTGATTTAGAAAGGTGTCTGCATACGAAAGAGGTGGAAAATTTTTTAATTAATTATATTAAACTGATTCTTACGGCAGGGACAACAAATATAGAATAGACACTAATCTGTTTGCATTTGTTTTGAAGATACTAACCGAGATTATCTTCTATTGTTAGTCTTTTGTTTTTATCATCCAGAGGCTTTACTTCAAGGTGAGTTATAGTCGGGCCGAATTGGAAGACTTTTCAGAGAAGTTTCTTACTTCCAACTGCAAGTGTAACTAGAACACTAACCTCAGCTTTGCTGTGTTACAGCTTGTTCAGACTACTACAAGCTTATGAGCTTAAGATTATAATGCATTGTAAATATAGGGGGAGCAGGGATGGCGCAGTGGCGAGAGCATTCGCCTTCCACTAATGTGGCCCGGATTCGATTCCTGGTCCCAGTGTCATATGTGGATTGAGCCGGTTTGTTGTTGGCTCTCGTCCTTGCTCCGAGGGTTTTTCTCCGGGTACTCCGGTTTTCCTCCCTCCATAAAAACATTTCAATTCGACCTGGACGTCAAGTGTTTACACATGAGCCCCTGGCTTGGGAGATTAGGCGACTACTCCCTTCACTATGACGTTAAAATTCGATTTACCGATTTACCGATTTTTTACCGAAGTTTGTGTTTTGTACTCAGAGAGGAACACATGCCACTTTTCGAGATATCCAATAAGAAAAACCAGAACACATTAACTAACTAACTGATCAATTAAGAATACATGTACAATCCTCAATAAGGTCTTGGTTAGTGTTCATTGGAAATGAAAACCTGCTTACAGCCGACACTTTTGCAAAATACCAGACTTATAAGACAAACAAGAAAACGCTCAAAATCAGAAAAAAAACACACACATAGGCTCACAGTGACTTTTGATAGCAAATGATGCTGTTAAAAATGAGCGAAACTTTTGAAAATTAAACCTAGTTCCATTTTCCCGTTTAAGAAACTTGCGAACGGTTTCAATCCTTCATGCCTGTTCCAGCTACGGTCATGTCTTTCGCCACAGCTAAAATAAAGGGAACGTCCGAGTATCAATTTCAAGTGGAACATTTTCTTCCCGAATAAAAACTTTGGATCCCAATACATGGATCCCAACCAAGATTGACTTTTCCGCAAACACATGCATATATTCTCTTAACCTTAATTGCTCAAGCCTTAGTCTCTTTTCTACCCTATAGTGTGATGGTATGTTCCGGGTTTTAGTCGGGGGTCTTGCAGAACTTCATCTCTTCCCCTCTGTCCAAGAAACACAGACAAGTTTACAGTACAGTATAATTTCAAGGGCCTCGGAATTGCTGGCTGAGTAGAAATATATTGCAGACGCCGTATCGAAGGGCTTCGAAAACCTGATCGACAAGTATTAGACCCGTCTGAAGGAAGGACTAAGTATATACATCTTTTTCTCTTTTTGTATCTGTCCGTTTATTTTCCTGCCGTTTAAAAGGAAAAAGCTAGACGAAAAATCCGTCGATCTAGAAACCTCATAAGGCAATTAAACAAGAGAAATTTAGGTTACAACGAAGGAAAGATACAGGAACTATCTAAGTTACATCAGGCCGGCATGATTAATAGTTTCATGACTCTTAATTAACTCTCAAACTGCGTGGCCGGGTTTAGGCATATAGTTCAGGTTAGCGAGTTACCAAACATATAGTCTCCTGTAATGACCTTATGTACCCTTGACGGTACGGAGACTATGTAGGAGACTATATGTTTGGTAACTCTGGCCTGACAAGACTTAAACGTTTTTTTTTAAGGCAATAAACAGCGAGGAGCAGCCACTCACAAAGCCAAACGAGAAGTCTGATTGTTTTAGGAGACAAATCAATGGTTAAAATTGGAAAGCAACGACAGATAGCTATTTTTAAATGTAAAAGATAAACAAAAATCAAAGGAATTCTACTTTCAATTACTGCGCCCGCACTCTTTTTAGTTCTATTAGGAAATAGACAATGTCGATTGGGCCAATCATATCCACGTATTTACAGTAGACCCCAGTGAAATAATAATCGCCATTACATTTTTGTCTTATACAGATTTCTCGTTTCCTATAAACCGCAAATACTTCGACTTTTTACCTTGACATTGCATGGCCTAGGCACGCCTGCAAAATTTCAATACGCGAAGCAATATCATCAGCTCTCCAGAGAGAGTCTCCGTGAAAAAAAGTATTATATAGAGATTAAAATCGGCGCGCTATATAGTGCTCTGTGAATTGAAACTGTATCACACATAGATTTATCAGCACGTTATACAGAATACTCGAAACTATATAACCCAGAGATTTTTCTGGACGCTTTATAAAATACTATGGATTGATTTTCACTTTGCATGTAAAACATCCCTAAAGGCGCCTTCATTCAAGTTAGTGTAATATGCGAATGTCAAAGCATGTGGCACACAGACCTGTTGGAGTCAAATAGAACTAGTCTGTGCTCTCGCCAACTTTTTTAACAACTTTTTTGTTTGCGCAAACTTGCTTTTGCCGCGCCGAACGCTTGATAAAGATGATTTGAGTACATTTTACGCCACAGAGAAGGTTATGGAACGAACTGACACATTTAAGGCTTGGGGTAGTTTATCATGTAGAAACAGGATGTTTGCTAATTAACTTTTTGGAGTTTGCCAACACGAAGTCACGTTTGCTGAAAGCGGAGCCAAAACAAGTACGACAACTCAGTTCCCAAGTAAAATCACCATTTCATTGGAGCAGTCTATCTTCAGTAAATCGATTCCTACAGCCTGCAAAAAGACTCAACTATACCCAGAGCATGTGAGAGAGTTGCTTACATGGTAGGATGATAGCATTCATTCGCGTGCACTACCTAAATCAAGCCACTATATAAAACAAGGGGCATCACTTCAACAAGGTTCTTAACTTACAGTAAACTCTTCACGGTGATAAAGACTTGGGAGCGCTGCCTTTATATAGGGTAGATTACATCTTGAATGGCAAAATGTGATTGGCTGTTTTCCGGGACACGTCACTAGCACTCCAGAATATTAGCCTTTACGGCAAGTGCAGTAAAAAACAAAGATCTTGTGGTTCAAAACTTCTGCCCTTCAATCAAATACTTGTTGTTTTTCCGCAAATGCTCTTGACAGTATGTCGCTAATAGCTACGAACATATCGTTAATTAATCAGGTGACGAACTCGAACGTGGCACCACTTTAAAGCTAATTACATGTGGCAAATAACAATACATAATAACAGAACATTGTACATTCTTTACACCCGAATACACGTCAGAGTTTAACCTTTTGCGCCATGGTTACGCAAAGGGGCGTTTGTAATCGTGCCAACTTTTTCTCGTTATCAGCAAGTATTGAGCCTATAAGCTAGTTCGATTCTTTTAATGGTAGGTTATGAGTTCTCTTGTGACCAGGTGCACACTTTTGTTTTGGATAATTAACGCCCCCGCCACGTGTTGTCGGAATAACAAAAAACGTCTCACCGTGCACACTTCAGGCGTACTTTGCGGTCGTAACCACGCGTTCAGTGAGCTCAAAAAATTTGTCTTGCCAATCAAAAAGTACTTCACCATAGTACACCATAGCTTTATTGACGTCAAACACTCTTGATGTCTTGTTATGTAACTCCAAGCTGCTTGGAAAAAAAACTTGTGATTGGTTGATTTAATGCAAAAAAGAGGTGTTTGGAGCAAAGAGGTTCTAATGAAACTTAACAAATCTTGCCTCAAGGCTAACAAAGCTTGGCTGAATGAAACGTATTTAGATGCTGTTGTTTTGGAGGCTTAAGGTTCGCTCAAGCGCAAAGAACCTATTGTTGGGATCCATTGAGGGGTTGTCGGTCATTATTTCTGCGAACCAATCAAACAGAAGACCTCGCTGATTTATTTGTCCAACGTGTGTATTGTGCACGAACAATAAGCTGATATTATTGCTGTGAATAAAAAAGCCAAGGAGATTCATGAAAGAGGCATTGTTATAGTCTAATAAACTTTATTTATATATTGCTATGTAGGAACTATCCGACTGTAGTTTGGGGCTGATATGTACAATTGGTCTGTTGTATGGCATTCAGAAAATATTAATACAAGACCAGAATTAGACACGGAACATGCTTACTACGATTGATGTTTCCTTCTAGAATCCATTTATAGAAGGCAGAACTTATTAACATGATCTGTATTCAAGAGCCATGCTTAAAACGCAACGCTGACTGTCGATCTAACTTATACGTCTTGTATACATTTATATTTTTTATAAATCTGAATACATAATTGAGCTGGTTGAGACATCGGTATAAGATAGATTAAAAACAAAGGACTATTTCCCGAATAAACGACGAACATTGAAACTAACTAACATGAACAATTCCTGGTCGAATATAAACTGATCATTCTTTGATCAATTCGATGTTGTTGTATTCGATGCGAGTAGTTTTCCTTGCAACAGGGCTCGATATGGAACGCCATGTGGCAAACACGTGTGTTGCATATTTCGTATTTCCAAGTTTCATTTAGACAAATCTGCCGTTGTACTCGGCATTACTGGAGAATTACGATATTGTCAACTGCAGATAATACTCACAGAACGTGAGAGTCAAGGAAATTTATACAAATTCTAACTGCGCAAACGGACCGAACAGGCCAGCCCCCTCAGTAATCTCTGTCCACACCACAACGGGTTTAATTTAATTTACGAACTCACTGAAACTTTGTACAAGGGTATGTTACAATCGCAGGCTGGATAGTGAAGGAATGTTTACTCTCCATCGTTGTGGGTATGTCTTTTGACAATTGTTCTCCATTGTAGACTCTGTTCTTTATTGTCAAGAGAACACGTATCAAGGGTCCGTTTGGTTCTGTTTGTGCGTATATCTCTTGCACTTACAAGACCGAACAACGCGTATGCGGTATTTGTGCTTCGTCCCATCGTTGCAATGAACAGTCACCTTCTTGCTTCGCACTTCATCCGCCACACAGCGCCACTCTCTTTTATGACGACTGATAATTTTGGAAAACTCCGGAAACCAAGGAAGTTCGTCCATTGGTAAGCATTCTCCGTCGCAGATAGTGTCTCTGATTGGTCTTCGACTAGTGCAGAAGCCGTTCGATACATATCTTCGAATCCGGATTCCTTGACATCCGAGATTGAGAATGCCTGCAAACGGACAATACACAAAACTAATCAACAAATGACTTTTCGTCGCAGTTTTATTCACTCATGGCGCAAGACAGCTGCGACTGAATGAAAACTCTACGAGAAAAGATTCAGTGGGTAAACAGCGAAGAACACATGCGACTCACACATCCACTAACGCGTTTAATGGAGAGTTAATGCCCGCGAAAATTACCTGACGTTTTCTTCGGCTGCTCTAATTCTAAGCTTCTTTCCTCAGGTGCTGTTGTCGGGGCAATTGTGGTGTTAGTTGCAACACGCGGAGTCGATTCTGTGGACGCTTCATTTTGCTCCGTTTCAAGCGCTTTTTGGCGGGCAAGACTACCGTCACAGCACATGCAAACAAGGGCCAAGAAGACAAAATTCCGATGCCAACACGATGTAAATAGACTCATTATGTGTCCGGAATATTCTTGCAGAGGAAAGCGTCTCGGCGAGACAGTTTTAAGTTTCGAAACAAAACTTTCCGTGTGCAGTGGTTGGTTGTTGAACAACTGGGAGGCGAGTTACAAATGTCAATAACACGGGAAATGGCGCCACTTGACATGAGTTGAGCATGAGCGACCAATCGTAAAGCTGTTTTCCATAATAGCGCGTTCCCGCGAATGAACACAAATGCCCTGCTCAAAAGTCAAAATCAGTACAACCATAAACAGTCATAACAAAGAACTGTATATTATTAAGAAATGAAAACAACTCAAAACACACCTCAAAGCTTCTATTTTAGATAGCCATTAAAATCAACGTGAAAACAGTAAAAGAGATTTGTTTAACGTGAGGCAGGCACGTTCCTATTGGTTTTATGTAAATGATGTACGAACGAAAGTAAGCATGAATTTCCGGAGTTCTTTTACAATTTTATTGCGCGCATGCTATTAACAAACAATAGAGAACAAACATCATTTAAATGTCCACAAACGTGTCATGATTTTCACGTTATTTTGAAGGGATTAGTTGGGGATTTAAGGGATAAAAACGACTCTCGTGAGGCATGAAGCAAATAAAATGAATAAAGGCCATGAAAGTTCTAGAGACAAGTGTTATAAAAGCGATGGAGTTTTCCTTATTCAGAAGTTCTTCCGTAGTGAAGCTGTTTTGAAACTTGCGAGTTCATCGTGTATGGAACAGGCTGCCTTCCAAGGCTTGGAGAAATGTAACCTATTTACATCTCTTTGCAGCAATCAAACGTCTTTTGCTTTTGGCATTTAGCTTGGCAAAGTCTCAACTAGTAATTGAACTTCGTAGTATAAATTTAAAAAATAGCTGTTTTCTTTCTTGTGTGGCGGAAATTCACACTGCTGCATTGGCAGTTCAGGGCAACAAAAATCGCTTTTCAAGCAAGAGACACTGTGCCGACTGAAAAAGTCAGAGAAACCTTTTCGAAACAATCTCTCTTGGTCACGGAAAGTGGGATTTCTATGGATGGTGCAGGTTTGTTTTTGGATGAGGATTAATTTTTAACACTCTTGTCTCACTATACTGTCATACTAAGTGTCCGAATAGGGATTGGTCTACCAAAGCAAAACAAAAATAGCGTATAAGTATTATTAGAGTTAGACAAAGTAAATATATAGTGTATTAAAGGGGCGACCTCGTAAGGATCTCTACGTTTTGAGGGTCAAACTTGTACTAAAATTAAAACTAAGCGTCTTTTCTCGTACACGAAATGCTCCCAAGGTACCGAGAGAAAGATAATGAGTGTTTTTCTCAAAGGTAAAAAAACCTTAATTTTAGTGATTTTTCAAAGATACAAGAGAAGAATTTGAAAAGTGACCATTTCCACTTCCATCCTGGCAATTGTAGCCAGACATTTATTGTTTCAGAAAACTACTGGAGCAATGTTAAACAAAACCGAACTGTTGTTTTTCGGCTTCTTTTGAGTCCATGTCCTTCAGCTCTTTAATAGCTTACCATAGAAGGATCCTAGTGTTAAACTCCTTCTAATACTGAAAATGTGACATGACCCCTTAAATATTATTAGAGAGCTTTATTTAGAAGTTCATATTGGCATTTTTATTGAAGACTTTCGACTTTTTTTAAGAATTTAATTTTTTTGTTCTTTATCTCTTCAAAACTATCCTTTTTTTCTACAACCAAAAAAATGCTCAGGTTCGTACAGCCTTTGTTCAAACAATGTATCGCCTTTTCCCCAGTTTCGGTAATTTCACAATCGTGGCGTGTAACAGCGATCACTCTAATACTGTGTGTGTTTTGGCCGGAAATGCTAATATCAATTAATGCCTTTTAAGGGCTTGCAAGTGTTGAACTCCTTCTTAAGCGGAAATAGATCTTTACAAGTAAACTTCTTGTCACGTTACGAAAGGAAACACAGCTAGAACGTACAATTCTTTCCTTGGTTGCCTACCACTGTAAGAGCGTTTAAGATGCTTCATTCAAACTTAGTGAAGACGTGCTGGCTCTAGAAACCTCAGACGGGCATGCGAAGTTTATTATTTGCATAATCTCAACAACATCGTTTGCGGTTAAACAATTAATACTTACTGTACTACCAAAACACAGTCAAACCTATATTAACCGTGTATTAGTTGTCTTTCTTTGTGTCGGAAAAGTTTGCGTCTAAACGTTGAAGAATATGAAATTATTCACAAGAAATGGCAGTGGTAGAAGAGCAAAATTGTCCTTCGATTTTGCGAGGAAAAATTCTTGGGTTTATTGTGTTTAACTGTGGTTAGGTTCAACCGAGCGTTCTCATTTAACCATGCTCTGTAGGATTTGTTTTAATGTATAAGTTGTTTACTAGCTACCTCTTGACGTCACAAGCGGTACAAAGACCAGGAATCAATGGGTTTTTGTGTCCTGTGTTACTGTAGACCAAAGCACGTGAGAGGGGTGCTTATTGACTGGCACAGAAATAAATGTGAAGAAGATCCTCGCAGTTATTAACGCAACTTATGCAGTTGCGAAAAGAAAGCCTGAAAAAATCAGGCTTGCCGGGATCCTGACCTGACTGGCACAGATTATTATTATTATTATTATTATTACTATTATTGGTTTTTTTTGAAGCTTGATTGTTTCACCCTAGGGCACCGGGAAACTACCAGCTTCCTTGGGAGCAGCTGGGGGTGGGCAAATGGACGTCTACTTGATAGGAAGCACCTTGCGAAGAATATGTGCTGTTCCAAATAAGGAGATCTTTTGCATTTCCTCTATTTTGATGTTGCCAGGAATTTTCTGAGTGTAGTTCTCGAAGCCCCTTTAGAGTAGGGCGAGTGCCCCTGTAACTACAGAACGTGTCTGTAAACAGCGAACATTCCAGGAGACATCAGCAGAACTTTTTACCTCAAGGTAAAGCTATTTTTAACTACATCCTAAAAAAAACAAACCACCTTGAACCTTTCATCCAGCCGACCACTAGTTGACGCTTTGTTGGCGTGATTAAAGAATTGCCTATATCAGGGAAGGGTGGTGTAAGCGATGCGCCTAAAGAAGAGAGACCCTGGTAACAAGGCTCAGGTTGCTCTGTTGCGTTGCTCTGTTTACACCTAAGGCAGGAAGACAATTTTTCTGCGGGGGGAGGGGAGGGGGTTGGGGTAAATCCTCCATATTCGACCTGCCGCTCTCATCGTTACATTGAACAAGCGTAAACATTGATGACGAGAACGAAAGTAAAAATCTTGCCAACTACTCGTTTTCGTTTGAACTCAGATCTACACCAAGACAAAAAGGCTACACAAGGCAGCAAATACACTTTGGTCAACATTTACTTGTTCAAGAATCCTAGAAATTAACAAATTTACGAGAAGGTGCTCTTCTCCTCATGCGTAAAAACTAGCAAAATACATAAATATTACAGGTAGACACCGCAAAAAAGAATTAAAGTGTAGCACGTCAAGTGTAATTACAACTTGTAAAGCGATAAGAAAATCCAAAAAGCAATTATGGACGAATTCATCAATCCACAATGCCTATCCCATGTCAGTACACAGCCAGTCAAAATAATTCACCAGTTTTGTGTTTTGACAAGTTGAAACTTCACTCCGCAAATAAATCGAGTTGTCGGCTTGTCTCTTCAGTCGCTCCCAATATAAAAGAAGAAAATAACAATTCTTTTTTGGTTTGTGTTTTTTTTGTTTTGCGTGGTTTGTTCTGGCTCAGAAGGCAACCAATGACCAGAAATCCCGTCCCGTCCCGTAAGCAGTGTGGTCAGCGGCTGGCCGCTGTTCTTACGCCAAATAAGCGTAAGTATCTTTCTCTCCCTCCACTCGTTCAAGGTATTCTTTTTCGATTAAGATATCAATACATTTCTGAAAAAAAAAAAATGAATAAGAACCCCTAAGCTACTGACAACAATGAGGAGATTCTAAGAATAAGTGTAAGGTAAAACCATGTGACCAGTCCCCTGGAATCCAAGTTTCTACAGGATAAAGTGACCAGGAGTATTACTACTCCCCCTGGATGGGATGCTAGTCCATCACAGGATACCCAGCATAAAGTGACAAGGAGTATTACTACCCCCCCCCCCCCCCCCCCTGGGGGAGTACCCCCGCACACGGGCCCCCCGGAAACGAAACAAGGAGAGATTACATTTCCCCCCCGGTGGGGTGGTGTGCTCACCACCAGCGCTAGG
>Ga0126336_10000724_pt1 | contig 14864 bp, 7 predicted proteins | sample SidCmetagenome_FD_92530 | JGI IMG/M metagenome (GOLD analysis project Ga0126336, IMG submission 92530) | Coral microbial communities from El Islote,Puerto Morelos, Mexico - Siderastrea C C metagenome | ecosystem: Host-associated > Invertebrates > Cnidaria > Coral | place: El Islote,Puerto...
AATGAGCTAAGTGAGCCATCAGTGAAGGCATCTGGTCTATATTTTGTGGCATTTTAACTCCTCTTTTGCGCTAAGAATTTCACATTTCTCCCAAGACTGCAACAGTCATGTAGAACCTAGAATTAATGAGGTTGGAACTTGCTTTAAGCTTTCGTTTAATTTCGTTATGGCTACTATTAAGGCTGCTACGGCTATCAACTCCCGAACAGGACATTATTAAACTGGTCTCAAGAGAGGACCTCTCTTCCTGGTCTCCAAGTACATCCAGTTCAACAAAAAACAAATTTTACAGCTACGTCTGTTTACTAATATATTTGTCCATATTCTCATTTTTTAACTGCAATACTAGTAAACTATCATAGAAAGATTTTCTACCCTCTTTGCTCTGCCAGTCAAGAAAAAAGCCTGTAATTTATTTTACTGAATGCCCGGCGAGAAGGAATTCCCGTATAAACGTGACGATGATGCTAGTCGGAAATATTGAAAATGACCCCTAAAAGGGCACCTTAATTCATTTTACCCCTAAAATTCCGATGCGTAGTTACGTTTCCAGTCACATTTCTAAATTCGTCGAAAAGCTTTAAAGATAGTTCTACAGGAGGTCGTTTCAGGTCTTGACACCCAAAGTGGTACTAAACCAGACTTTTCAGCCACTAGAAGCCACGACAAGTTAGCATCCCCCTTCCAGGTTTAAATGACCTAGTGATTGTTAATTCTTCTCTGGTTTTTTGTTTTTCTCGAACTATTTTCGTAAGTCGTTTTGTTTGTAACTCTCGCCAATAACAAGGTTGCGAATTCTAACCTGATTTCTAAAAAAAAAATAAGTTTTCCGACTCTTCGATTTCCAGTACCGAGCTTTCCTTGAATCTTTCGGCCTCAGAATCATTAAAAGGAAACCGAAAAAAAAAAATGAAATCTAATTATTTTTTGTAGAACATCGAAAAACAGTGTGGAAGGAAAGGATTTATGCAGTCTATCTAATCACGCTTTACGGTCAGAACCACGCAAGTGAGCTTCTGCTTATAATTGATGTGTAGTCTTAGCATCCACTACTTTTAATAGCGTTCATGCTGTGCCATAGCACTTGAATTTACCAAGTGTATGGTAACCGACCTCGCCAGCAGCATCATTAAGATCCCCAAACCTGAGCTGCTTCACAGGAAGACGTGTCTTATCAGTGAGGAGACCGCTGTCTTCACGCCATACATTGTCATTCTTATCACAGTTACAACCATAACTGGAATGTGCACATGAGTTGGTCATCCCGCATGCGCACTTACCACTGACAGATGCTCCGCCCCAGGAAGTCATTTTATTAGAATCACGTGACACCCACCATCCGAATGGATTGTTATTGTTAAGTAAACGTGAATTATGGCACTCATACTTGATAAACTGCTCACAGTGTGAGGAGACTTTGGTGAGACTCTTCAACTGAGACACACTCGTTCCAGTGTAATGAATGTCACGTGAATAGCTACCACGACCGCCCCAACCACCGCTGTGATGCACATATGTTCTGCTTTCACTGTCGTGACCGACGACTGTCACGCCAACTCCATTCTTGTCAGTCATATCGCAGAATGCTGTAAATGGTGCCAGACCTCCCTCGCCATCTGGATCAACGACGTAATTACCGCTAACACGGCTGCTGACGTATTTTCTTAGCACAGAACAGGAAGCAGCACTTGGAGAATTGATTTTGACCTTAGCTTCAATTTTTGTCAGAGTGTTAGTCGCTCTACAGGTGTAAGATCCTTCGTGGTATTTCTTGATGTTCTGAAGAACCAGTGTTCCATTCAACAGAACATAAGACTCAACAGGAAGCGAAGACTTACCACCCTTTGTCCAAGTAATTGCAGGTGTCAGTTCACTCTCGGCCACACACGGCAGACGGACAGTTGAACCAAATGTAGGAGTCACCTCTTGAGGAGGATGGACTTTGAACCGCAGACGAGAATACACAATCAGTAGAGTCGTTTCTTTTGTTGATCCTAGAATATTTTCTGCCTTGCAGATGTATGTTCCCCTGTCCTCCTTTGTCGCATTGTGGATTGTCAGGTTTCCTTTCATCAGTTTGGTTCTGCCTTTTGGCAAACTACCAACCGCTTTGGACCACGTGATACGTGGCCACGGTTGACCAGTAGCATTACAGGCGATGGTGACGTTTTCTTCTGTCTCCACCAACACTTCCTGAGAGGGCAATAAAAACCGAGGAGCGACTGTCAAAAAAATTCACCATAAAAAATCTCAGAATGGACACAGAGAACATAAATGCGATTGGGATATAATTAATAAAGTTAGTTCAGTTCACTCCCGATAAGACCTTTGCACGTAACAACTTATCAGCTACATATCACTGTTCAAATTTAACACGTTTCTTGTGCAACTACGGTGGACCCCGACCTTACAACCGGTCTGAAATACTTAGTTAAGAATAATGCGACCATGTCGTAATTATGACAATTATAACTTTCTTGAGACCTAAATTGAAACTATCTCAAAAAACACGTTCATGCGACCATCTGGTGTTAACCGATACGACCAGCGGCCACCTTTTAGAGTCCAAATTTGTCTTCTTTCTTATATATTCTCTCCGTTAGCACGGGCAATAGAAATGCTTGGTGATGAAAAGGACTGGGGGAAACAAAACTTGACAAAGAAAAAGTTAAAACTGTCTATTAAACATTCAGTTAGGAGGTCATTTCGCTTTTTAAATTTTGCTAATTTCCTGTCTTCTATTTCTCTTTGCTCCTATGTCTTGTTTGTAGCCAGTGTCATAAATTGTTCCAATCCGTCACCGGTAATAGCACAAATATTTTCTAGCCTGTCAGTCGTCCTATCAGTAGAGACTTACTGTACTTCATTTCCTCGGATAATAACCAGGGTGGCCATTAGCATAATTTCATCTCCTCCAAAAGAGGGCGAATCGGTTCGAGAGGCGGATATTTATTCAGGTGAATATGGTATTGACAGCACTGTTTCTGACATTATTCCATGTTCTTTCAAAGTACGTAGCTAAGCTTAATAAATAAATCATAAAAAAGACCTTTTGACGGTTTCTGAAGCCAACTTGGTCTGTGAATCGCACACCCCTCAACTCGGCTTTATTTTTTTCGGTGACGGGATTTGAACCAAAGTATCTCCTCTCGAACTTGCTGAAACTCCTGTCTCATTGATGAAAACAGCAACGAGACAGATCTGTCTGTTTGTTTGTCCGCTTTTACAGATCATAGTTGTGCAACAACGTTTAGCATAATTTAGAAAAAAGGGATTTTTTTTTTCGCACGTTTGGACAAAGAAGCACCGTTAGCATAGTAGGGCATATTTTAGCCGATGCAAAACACATTTTCAGCCTAAGTCGTATTTTACTTATGGATTTTTGTTTCACAGCCTGATTCTCAAATCAGTTTCAAAGCCAAGAGAGTCAAGTTTTCATTTAAGAGTCTGTCACTCAATGGAAGTTCTCAGAAGTCAGGTCAAGTCAGGAGACAAAGTAAGATGGAGGATAGCACACTGTTAGGCGCGAACTTACAGGTCGATATATAAAGGAGGAGCGTCCGTTAGTAAGGCAGCTGCCGCGTTATGAGTATAAATTTAGCATAAATTCGAGGGGAAAAGCGCCCTGCCAGGAGCATAAAATACCACTTTTGCGAGCACAATCGGTAAAAGTCCACCTGACGTATACTGACGTTCCTTGCGTCTTACTTTGTTTACCGGTCAGCTGTCACTGTAAAATAACCGAGAAAAGAAAATGCATAGAACTTACACTGAACAGTTAGTTTAGCTGTAGCGTTGACGCTTCCCAGCAAATTTTTAGCTCTGCAGCTGTAAACGCCATCGTCTTCAGGTCTAACGTTCTTCATAATCAGAGCGCTACTGGACTTTACCAGGTGACGTCCAACAGGAAGCGATGAATTCTGCTTGGACCACGTGATCCGTGGAGGTGGATTACCATCCACTGTACATTTCAAGATGGCTGTCTGACTTTCATTGACTGTTGTTTCAAGAGGAGACTGCAGCAAAGAAGGAGCCGAGATGGACTGGCCCGGCTCACCTTTGGCGCCTTTGACACCCGGCGGGCCTCTAGGTCCTGAGGTACCGGGGTCACCCGGCACTCCGAGATCTCCCTTTATGCCCATCGGTCCTTGAGGTCCTATAGGTCCATGTTTACCGGGAGGGCCCTCTGGCCCAGGTCTCCCTGGGGTCCCTGTTATCCCCGGGGTACCCGGTTTCCCTCGGATTCCGGGTCTTCCTCGTCGTCCTGTATTTCCTTTTGGTCCTGAGCGGCAGAGCGTTTCATCTTTAGCACAGAATTGGTTTTGCAGCAGACGAAGCTCTTGTTTGATCAGCAGTTTCACTTCAGCGGCTGTTTGGACAGATTTCTGTTGTGAATTATCTGGTGAAGCGCGCTTTTGTCTTGAGATGGTGTCTTTATGACCTTGAAAATCATAGCTATTGATTAAATAGTGGACACGAGCTTGTGAAACGAAAACAAAGAAGGATAATAGGTGCGGTAAAAGCAACCTTTGAGTGAAAACCGACCCAAGATTAACCTTGTGTTGGCTGTCTTGGCTAGCCGGCAGCCACTGTACATTTCCGATTTTTCGACTTTTGTGTAAATTAAAATTTATTCTTTGAAAATGGAATTTCTAAACAAGTGTTTTGAAAAAGAGAACTGCACTTAAGACAAAGAGGAATACAACTGCCTTTAGTTTGAAATGAAAATGTCAAATCATGCCAAGAATAAGAACCACATCACCTCTTGTCTCCTGCCAGTGACCTTCTGAATTGCTGCCTTTCATTTCTTTCCATTCTCCGAAACTCTGTTGTACTTTTCGAAGGAATTGTGTCTCCATCTGATCACAGCATGTTACTGAGTATGATATCAGTCGATGATGTTCTTGTTTTCTGAATTCCACGTGAATTAGTGCGATACAACACAAAACAGACAACAACAAACTTGAAGTGGAACATAAGCTGTCAAGCGTTTTTCTTCTGTTCGTCCGCTTTGCACCTTTATCTTGTTGTTTCATTTTGCAGCAACTTATCTTAACCTCACCTATCGATGTTCCCAAATCAAAGAAAGATTGCTCCCTCCTCAGCTTCTCATAGAATAATTCACGGCGCAACGAAAATTTCAAATTGCCTATCAGCCTGGCGCGAGCGGGAGTCACTGAAACGTGCGGTGAAATGAATCCTGAGAGTGAAACTAATATTAGTACACTAACTTAATCTTTGCTTGTTCTGGAATTTCAGTGACACAGGAAGTCAGTATATTGTGAGGTTAGTGGGTCAAACGTTATTATTTTAATTATTTTAATGCTTAGAAGCATTAGGAAAAAACACCTTGTTTTTTATTTGATTCAGTTTTCTTTGTTGGGTTAAACGCTTTTTAGCCGTCGGGGGATTATTTCATTTTCGGGAGAAGGGGTCTTATTAGACAAACTAACTGAAAAATAACACCTAACAGGAACGTTGTGCATCACAGTTACAATGTCATTTATATGCTAACCGTTAATAGTCAGTTAGTCCTAATACAATTTGAAAAAGAGAAAAGAGAAAGAGACGTTTTTTTTTTTCCTGCAATTTGTATGACACTTGATTTACATAGAAATCCTGTTTCATGTTAAGGCTGAGTTTTCAAGTGTTGCTTTTGCCGTCTGCTCCAACATTTTAACCCGTGTTTTAATTCGTACCACTTCGTAGTGGGAATGGGGTTAGTTAATTGAGAGGCCTAGGGGTGCTACTTACAAAATCTAAAATCCAAAAAAACAAAAATCAAATCATCATATCAGTTTTCAGCTCTTAGTCACGATGTCACACAAAATTAAAATGTCACGATATCAGCTGTCCAGTTATTCAGGTGTATCACCTACATTTTCTACGTGTCAACTCTTGTTTTAGAGCTTCTTTTCATTTTCAACATACAATCAAGACACGCGGCTTAAAACGTCAAACGCTGAATAACTATCCAGCTGCCATCTTCCTGAACTTTACATCCAATTCAATTCAATTCAACTTTATTTCACACCGTTTACAGCATTGACATTAACAATTTACAACACATTTACAACCCTTTACTATAAAGAAGCAAGGTCTCATTCTTCTTTTCACAAAAACTGTTAGTTTACGGAGCATGCTACTGAACTGATGCAGCTATTACAGAGGACAGTTTGCAGGCCTTCAAACTTCACGCCTTGTCTGCCATAAGAGCTGTTCAGGCCTCGTGTTATCTTAATAATAATAATAATAATAATAATAATAATAATAAAAATAATAATAATATTAATAGATTGTAGGCTGCTAAATATCTTTATTCTATGATATTGACGATACTCAGAAATGCGTCTTTTGCTGCACTTCTACTCGCACCTGCACCGCACCTTAATTCAGTCACACTCCCGCGGTAGTTGTGCAAACTACAATGGCAAGGAAATATACCCATCTAAGTATCGAAGTATTTGAGCTTCAAGGGCTTCTATAAGAAGAGGCAGGGTGCCGGATCTGGTCGACAGAGATCATAAAATCAAACGTTTAATCAGAAAGTCTGTGGTTTAAGCCTGCCAGTCTCAGCTATCGTGTTGTTAAATAATCAAAGCGCAAGAATCTGTACTAAACTGGTCCCCGTGCCTAGCTACAATCTTCGACAAAACTAGTTGAGGGTCAAAAAAATGCGACGAATAATTACCCTTCTTAAATAATTTCGTACCCCCTCCCCCTCTTGAATGCTGATTCGGAAGTTTGTGTTTTGCAAGAGTGAATTTCTAAAGACCAAAACAACACTGTCGAGGGGGAGGGGGATAGCAAACTTCGCGGTTGCCTTTTAGTTTAGTAGTGAATGTCTACGCTGGAAACGAGGTGTCTGAATACTGTTATCGAAGATTGCAGGTTAGATTGTAGGTTGTTAATAACAACGAAAGCAAAGTGCACAAGTGATCGGTGAAACTACATCTTATGGTAAGAAAGGACCGATTTTTCTGCTGAATCAGGCCCCACTGGATATAAGCGACGGGCTTTCCCGCTGTGAGCAAGAATGTATGCTTCAGGCAGTACCTCTCTTATGTCTTCTACCGAGACGGTAACCCAGTGTGTTTGCGGGCGGGATATTTATTGAATTAATAAAACCGGCATATAAATAATGTCCGTTTTCGTCATCGTTTCTTTTCGCCCTGACTTAGGCAATCGATCAACGAGGGAAATTAAAACTAAGATTGACTGCTCATTGTCTACAGTCAACAACCGACCATGCGGTGTATTGCGCAGTAACAACTCAGACTTACAACATAATCCCTCTTCTTGACCGGTTGGCTACAAGATCAAAGACGGGCGCCTTACTTCCAGCGTTAAGACACAGCTGGCACACTCTGATTAATATCTCAGTAGCTTATAATTCATAACACACTTAGTTAGTAAAAGCGGTATAAACCTCCTCACTGTAAACGAGGGGATCTACGGTAGGCAGGAAATTTGATAAGAGGTTACAGATTGCCAAAAAAAATTTCGTTAAAATTTTTGTTCAAGATAGGAGTTCACCTGGAAAGTCTGAGAAATACAGGTATTCTAAGTGAAGAATCACTTATAAGGATCCTTACACATAAATTTCTTTGTTTTTTTTATTTCGTTTGTTTTGTTGGTTTTCTTTTTCAACGAAGTCCACGTCCTTTACCTGTATGCCGTATTAAAGGCGTACGGGGCCTGGCGTTTGGGCATACAGAAAACAATTCACCACGTAAGTGGAGTCACTCAGCCATTAACTGAACTGCACAAAGTAGGGCACAAAAGCGATCAGTAAAACTATACACTATAGCTGCGGAGGCCTTCCATTCAATGGCTTAAAAATTTAATTTTTCACCAGGTATCTCAAACTTCCCATTATCTCAGCTCGAACTTGAGGCGAAGTCCCGAGAATATGCTCCAGTGTAATACTGTTATTTTACCTCGATTATCTCGAACCTCGGGTATTTGGAAAACCCCGTTAAGGTGGCTCCCTAGAGTTTCTACAAAAGGACTATACGAACTGCCAAAACTTGCAAAAGAACCCCTAGTTCCGTTGTCTTGCAATCTTTGTTCCTGAATTTTACCAGTAAGGTTACCAACATAATTACCCTTATTTCCCAGTTTTTGCTCCATAGGCATAGGCCGTTGTCATGGCAACAAAGCGTCCAAAGACTGACAGATATTTGCCATTAATTGGCCTTTTTTTCTTAAATATTTTAATTTTCCCTTGGTGAAATGTTTTCAAACTTTCCTATTTTGTGAAAATGATTTTGACTAACATTTTGTGGGGGAAAAAATATGGGTCGTTCAGCCGGATTCACCGATATCACGTTATTTCTTATTTTTAATCATTAAAGTAAATGGCTCCGACAGAATTTTTCCAAAACACAATATGTGAAAGGTAGCGTTGATATCTCAAAATGCGCAAAATTAAAAAAAATTCACCGAAAGAAACGCGAGAAAATTCCCTGTTTACTTTGCTTTTTTTGGCTATGCTGACGTCATAAAATATCAGGAAAAACCTACGATTTCATGTGAGCGCGCGCAGATTCCTACAGCTTGCATCATCAGCGCGCGTGTGGTCATAAAACTATAGGAAGCCACCTTAAATCGAACTAAGTCTGCCTCCCCCAGAGAAAATTTCGAATGAGCATCTGAGAAAGGGGCAAATCTCAGAACTGAAGAAATTGGAATGACGGAAGATGCATAAAACTAAACTTTCTTTGCTTTGTTAATCGTTCTCGCCAATAAAGTTAGTACGGCAATTCAAGAGATGCATTGTTTTCGAACTGTCAGACAACACATGAAATGTTTTATCCGATGGCAGAGTGGTACAATGTATATATATTTATACTTCCATGAAAAAATTGTTTGCTGCCACAAATTGCAAGGACGGTATATGTCAATTAAGTTTTATTTTAGATAGACTGTATAGTCAAATCGCTATATATTTTATTAAAGATTGTAAAAGAATGAATTTTGATACGAGCTTCGTTATCTCGAATCCCCGTTTTCTCGAACCTTTTCCCCAGTCCCCTGAAGGTTCGAGATCCAGATAACGGGACTTCACTGTAGTTTACATTAAATTCAACTAATCAACAAAGCAGTTGTTTACAAACTGGAAGCGTTTCATAGTTTCTATATATAAGTTCCGTAAGACAGCTTCCCTACCCTTATTTCCACGTTGAACAGCTATGATCAAGATTGTTTTGATTTACAGTTGTCGGTTACTTTTATGCTTCCAAGAACAGTTTTGTCGATCAATTATATATGTTAAACTATCGAAAGCTACTTTAAGAATAGATGATTCTTACAAGCTTGCCTCGACTTAGCCAAAAATGTTACTTTGTTCTTGTAATAATCACCAAATAAAGACGTTTACTTAGCTTTTATGCTTCGCCATAGCACTTTTATTTTCCGAGTGTATGGTAACCTGATCTACTGTAGGCAGTATCCCCAAACCTGAGCTGTTTCACTGGAAGATGTGTCTTGTCAGTAAGGAGACCGCTGTCTTCACGCCATACAAGGTCATCCTTATCACAGTTACAGCCATATCTGGAGTCTGCACATGAGATGGTCATTCCACATGCGCACTTACCACTGCCAGGGGATGCTCCGCCCCAGTATGTCATCTTAGTAGAATCACGTGACACCCACCAGCCATATCCGTCCTTAAATAACCCTGAAGCATAACACTCGTACTTGATAAACTGCTCACAGTGTGAGGAGACTCTGGTGAGACTCGCCAGTTGAGACAGACTCGCTCCTGTGTAATGAATGTTGCATGAATAACTACCTGGACCAATATATCCTTTCACGTATGTTCTGCTTTCACTGTCGTGACTAATGACTGTCACGCCAACTCCATTCTTGTCAGTCATGTCGCAAAAAACTGAAAATGGTGCCAGACCTCCTTCGCCATCCGGGTCAATGACGTAATTTCCGCTTACACTGTTGACGTGTTTTCTTATCACAGAACAGGAAGCAGCAGTAACTGGAGAATTTATTTTGACTTTAGCTTCAATCGTTTTTAAAGTGTTAGCAGCTCTGCAGGTGTAAGATCCTTCATGTGATTTCTTGATGTTCTGAAGAACTAGTGTTCCATTCCGAAAAACTTTAGTGTCAGCGGGAAGTGAAGGCTTATCATCCTTTGTCCAAGTGATGATAGGTCTTAGGTTACTCTCGGCCACACACGGCAGACGGACAGTTGAGCCAATGACGGGAGTCACCTCTTGAAGAGGACGGACTTTGAACCGCAGACGAGAGAATATCGTGAGCTGAGCGATGTGACTAGCTGAACCGAGGATATTTTCTGCCTTACAAAGGAACATTCCTCGGTCTTTCTTTGTTACATTGTAAATTGTGAGTTTTCCTTGTGTTACTTCGGTTCTGCCTTTCGGCAAACTGCCAACGGCTTTGGACCACGTGATAGTGGGGTGCGGCTGACCATTAGCAGTGCAGACGATGGTTACGTTTTGTTCCTCCTCTGCTAACAGTGCTTTGGATGGCAAAAAAATCTGCGGAGCGACTGTAAACAACTGCATCATCAGGTGAATTAGATTTTAAAATCGATTCACTCATTAAAACCTGTGAACGCTCCTATAAGCTATTGCTATCATCGATATCCATGGAAGTTCAAATTCAAAACTTCGTTTTTGGCAAAGATCAGTTTACTTAATTAAACACATACCAGCGGGGCTAATTGCATTTCATAACTGGTCCAAAAGAGGGTGGACATTCAATGGGGGCAGAAAGATGACTATTTGATTATTTAATGGGAATGTGGTACTTACTGCTCTGGCTTGAGAAATAGAAATTTTATCAGTTGCTCTCTAGGAAAAAAAGCGTTACAAAATAAATGATTCTCTTAAAGGATTGAGAAAAATTCCATTGGTCATAGATTGACAAAGTATCCCGTTTTGTTGTGTCGTACAGCGAGAAAATTGCTGCAACAAAAACAGAACAAACACAGATCGGATTTTTCATGCACTGGCTTACCTTCAGTTGCCTCTTTGACTGTGTTTGATGGGAGCGACCTTGACAATATTTGGTACAAGAAACAGAGTTCAGAAAGAAAGCGGTTATGTGAGAGGACAGAAAACTGGAAGGAAACTTCACTAACAACTTACACTGAACCGTTGGTTTAGCTGTAGCGTTGACGATGCCCAGCAAATTTTCAGCTGTACAGCTGTAAACACTATCGTCTCCAGGTCTAGCGTCCTTTACAATCAGAGCGCCACTGGACTCTACCACGTGACGTCCAACAGGAAATGATGAATTCAGCTTAGACCAAGTGACCTGTGGAGGTGGGTTGCCATGTACTGCACATTTCAAGACGGCTGTCTGGCTTTCATTGACTGCTTTTCCAACAGGAGACTGCAGCAAAGAAGGAGCCGAGATGGACTGGCCCGGTTCACCTTTGGCGCCTTTCACACCAGGCAGGCCTCTAGGTCCCACAGCACCAGGGTCACCCGGAACTCCGAGATCACCTTTTATCCCTACCGGTCCTTGAGGTCCTATAGGTCCATGTTTGCCAGGAGGTCCCTCTGGCCCGGGTCTCCCTGGGGGACCTGGTCTCCCGCGGGTTCCGGGTCTTCCTCGTCGTCCTGTGTTACCTTTAGGTCCTGAGCGGCAGAGTGTTTCATCTTTAGCACAGAACTGGTTTTGCAGCAGACGAAGCTCTTGTTTGATCAGCAGTTTAACATCAAAGGCTGTTTGGACAGATTTCTGTTGTGAATTATCGGCTGAAGCGCGCTTTTGTCTTGAGATGCTGTCTTCATGACCTTGAAAATCAAAACAATTGATTAAATATCAATAGTGGAAAGAAACTTATGAAACAGAAACCAAGAAGGATAAAAAGTACCGCGTAAAACGTTTCAGTGAAAACCAAGCCAAGATTAACCTTGTATTGGCCGACTTGGCTAACACTCTTGCTAATCAAAGTTCCCGAACTTATTTTGATTTTGACTTAACTTAAAGTTATAAGCAAGAGTTGCTGAAAAGGAGTTTTGAAAATGAGAACTGCACTTAAGACAAACAGGAATACCATTGCCTTTTAATTCTGAAATGAAAATATCAACTACCAACAATAAGAACGACACTCACTTCTTATCTCCTGCCAGTGACCTTCTGAATGGCTGCCTTTCATGGCTTGCCATCGTCCGTAATTCTCTTGTTGTACTTTTCGAAGGCTTTCTGTCTCCATCTGATCACAGCATGTTACTGAGTGTAAAATTAGTCGATGATGTTCTTGGATTCTGAATTCCACGTGAATCAGTGCGATACAACACACAACAGACAACAGCAAACCTGACGTGGAATACAATCTGTCCAGAGCTTTTTTTCTGTTCGTCTGCCTGTCGTCTTTACCTTGTTGTTTCATTGTTGCAGGGTTCACTGTTCACAAATCAAATATTCGCAGGGAACGTTTTCTTCCCTCGTAATCTTCTTATAGGTCAATTCACGGTGCAAAGAAAATTTCAAGCTGCCTATTAGGTGCGTTCGATTCTCAGTGAAACCGGTGCCGGTCAAATAAAAAAGTATCAGGACTTGTCTCTGCTTGATCTGAAGATTCAGTGACATAGGAACTGAAGACAGGATTATGTCATCTTACTGGGGTCAAACGCTATTATTAAGAATTAGGAAAAGAAACACCTTTGTTATTTGATTCAATTTTCTGTGTTCAGTAGGTTTAACGCTGTTTAGGCCTCTCGGGAATTAATTCATTTCAGGCAGAAAGGGTCTTATTAGAGAGGTTGTAACGGATAATCGTTCGGTTGTTCTACAATCTGAAAAAAAGAAAGTGATGAGAAGTTTTTCTAAAAAAACCTGCATCTCTACTTTAACAGTCTGCCTAAAATTTTTATTTACATACACGGAAGTCATGTTTCATGTTTTGACTATCTGAGTATTCAAGTGTTCCTTTTGCCACCTGTCCTAGCATTGCAACCTGTGTTATAATTCCTACTACTTCGATAAGGGAAGGGTGAAGTAGGCATCTGAATTCCAAGATGAGGTAGGCTTAGTAGGTCTTTTACCGCATTCGTAAAATAATAATAATAATAATAATAATAATAATAATAATAATAATAATAATAACTCATCAGTTTTCAGCCCTTGGATAAAGTGTCACAAAGAATTAAAATGTCTCAGCTGAAAATTACCCACTGACAGAATTTTCAGCTTTTAGTAACGAAGTAAAAATATAACAAGTTTTGTTTCTCATAGTTTAGCTTAAAACTTATACTTGTTATATTTTCGAGCCGGTACACCATTTACAGTATGGGTAAATTTGAATCCTGATGTGTTGTTCTTGTCACACTAAGTTAATACGGTTAATACTTTCAGCCGTCAATGTCAACCCTAATTTAACTGAGTTCCTCAGACTGAGTTGCGACAAACAGTCAAGAAACATGGCTTTAAAATACGTCAAGAACGGCATAATTACCCAGCTGCCGTCTTCCGGAACTTCCACTCCCCAGTAAGTCTTCTTTCTTCTTTCCTCTTCAAGATTAATAACTTACTGTTAGAGCATGCTATCGGATGAGGCTGTCAGAGAGAACCGGCTTGCAGGCCTTTAAACTTGCCGTCTCGCCTGACATAAGTTCTATTCAGACCTCTTGTTATGTTCGCAGACTAAAAAAGCTTAATATTCATTCTATTCTGTTGACTGCACTTTCACTTCCACTCCCACGTGCACTTGCACCTGCACCATACCTACATACTCTCGGCATTAATACAAGCAAACTACAATGGGTTATACCCTTCTAAATATCTAAATACCGAAGGTCTCCCGGATCTTGTAATGAAAGATTTGAAAAAGGAAGGGAGGGTGTCGGATCTAGGCCTTTAATTTTTTAAAAATGAAGGTCGAACGGTTCGAGTCGTAGCAATGACTCTGGCATCACGTTGTTAACATGTACTGTTAGATTATAACACCTCTTATCTCGCGGAATATGAGCGCGAGGATTACTAAAACTAGTCCCCGTTACCCTACAACTCTAGCCAAATTATTTTTGGACCCTTAAACGAATAACCAAAATTTATTTTTTTAAACACCGTCCTATAGTAGCACTCAGATTAATTTGTTCTATTGTGCCAGGCTTTTTGAGATCCTCACCCGTCCCCGGCTCCGGTCAATATTGACAGCCATGAGAATGATTTCGGTCGTAAATGATGCTCAAAATCAATTGCATGGAGGGGGAGCTGAAAGTTCAATACAGCAGTGTAAGGTTTTTTGTAAGTGTCTCAAGAGATACCGTCACGATTGTAGGCCTATATCAGGGATAGGGGAGCGGCGCACTCTGAACAATTTCTACAAACAAACGTGGTTTTGTCTTTACCGAGCTTTGCAACTGAAGTAAATATGTAGCAAATTTAGGGTTCTAAATTTGTCACAAATTTGCACAGGCGGCACCGTCGAAGCAACGACACACATTTGCTCCTGCTGGAATTAGGCGCAAATGTAACGTAAACACGAAGTTTGCATCAGATTTGTGCCAGTTTTGCCACTAAGGTAAATTTTCAAATTTCACATTTATTTGCTGCAGTTTTGCTACCCTTAAAAATTAATACTTTTACGGAACCCGTAAATCTAAGCAAACACGGTGAAAATCAACTTATTTGCATCAAATTACCATCACATTTACTTGAGTGGCAAATAAACAAATTTGCATTACTTACTCTCACATTTCCAGTTATAGCAATTGTGCCTATTTGCACCAACTTTACGCCAAGGTCAAATCCCGGGGGGGGGGGACTCCCATATGAAAGTGACGGGGATGCTCGTCGGAAAATTAGAATTAAACCCCTAAAGGAGACCAATCTGGGCGTGGTTCAGGCGTTATTTGACCCCTAAACGAGAC
>Ga0126336_10000725_pt1 | contig 14859 bp, 9 predicted proteins | sample SidCmetagenome_FD_92530 | JGI IMG/M metagenome (GOLD analysis project Ga0126336, IMG submission 92530) | Coral microbial communities from El Islote,Puerto Morelos, Mexico - Siderastrea C C metagenome | ecosystem: Host-associated > Invertebrates > Cnidaria > Coral | place: El Islote,Puerto...
ATATCAGAAATTATTTGTTACATGGTTAGTAGTAATCATGCAAAGTTTCATGCTTTTATCACAAAAGTGAACAATTAAGCTACTTTTTGGACGATAGCAGCTGTACTGTAATATTTACACCGGGAGATGAGAAATCGTGTCACCTCTTACCACGTCTCGAGCGCTTCGGTACCATCAAATAGGTTTTCTAGGTTCTGTTTTCTTCGTTCTGTCTCCTCTATCCCTTGATAGTATCCTCTAAGTCAATTTTCATCGGCAAGTGGATTGTCTATGTAAGGACCTTTTGGTTCTGAATAGCTTCTTTCTCGATCTCGAGTTCTGTTTCGCTTTCAACTTTAGAAGTAAGCAATTCGCATTCGATGGACTCTAAAAGCTCCAAATCACTGCCCAGATTACTTATAACATCAGCAGTTTCACATAATTTCGGGCTTAATTTGACGGTTGCGGAATAAAGACAAATAAAACGTATTAGATCTTCGCAATGCGGCCCACGTAATTTGTTTTGGCCTCGACTCCGTTCCTGGTATGACGTCACAAGGTGACTATGCCCAGGTCTCCCTTTACGCGGTTTTTGACATGACCGGAAGTAAAATTTCACGTTTTTAAACGGCAAAAGCGCGGGGAAGGAAAATCGAAATCGAAAAATAATTTTTGATATCCATATCAGGATGCCATTTAGATTCGATCAGGCAAATGAAAAAAAAATCTGTCATATACACTTTAAAAAGGCCAGTCTTCCTCGAGTACACTTATTTCTGACCACTTCCTTCAGCACGAAAAGACACTTAACCTTAAATCAGTTTTCGTACTTTTGTTTTGTAGGCGTCAAAGAACAAAACTGGCACAAACAAAAGAGTATGTTCTCTATTGGAGCGACTTGGTTTCTTGCGGTGTGGTTTAATTGTTTAGCAATGTTTGACATAAGCAATTGTTAATGAAAGCGTCTCTTTGCAATCTTTTAAGAACTGAAAAATTATGCTAACTAGTACGGATTGATAAGGTTTCTGTCTCCAGTGTATAAGCAAAAATCTGGAGACAGTCCCAACAAACGTCTTGTAAAGTAATGTATATTTCGCTCACCATCCATCAGAACATTCGACTGAGATCCCTGTATAACCGTTACAGGCTAACAACACGAACCCGTCGCTGCTGGCTCATTGAGTCTCACACTTTGTCCAACGTTTGTGACTCGGTCATGAATCTCGGCAGCACTCGGTCGATCATTGTTGTCATACTGCATGGCATCGAGACCTATCCTTTGCAGCGCGTTTGATCCCTGTGCTCGCAAAGAGAACTTAATCTTGCTGTTAGCGTCGTGCATGGCCATTGCATACTCAATGCCAACCTTGCCTACGCCAGGAATGCTCGTGAACGCTCCGTAGAACGCTCTTCCGTTTATCTCGATAAAATCCTTCTCGAGGATGTTGTAAAATAGAACACCAAGCGAGAACACGTCGGCTTTTTTATTGTAATGGCCATTGAAAACTTCTGGAGCCATCCAGAATGGCATGTCAACCACTGAGTCCATGTAGTAGTGTGTATAGCTTCTCAGCTTCTCAGAGGACGTTATATGGCTTTAGATCGCGGTGAACTATTCCACTTGAGTGGAGGTAGTGCAGGGCCGCGGCAATTTGGCGAATCCACTTCAAATTCATCTCTTCGTAGCTCAGGCGTCGAGTAAGGTGCTAATCAAGTTTCCGCCAGCGTAGTACTCTGTGAAAATCAACATGTGTAAACCTTGAGTGTCGCTGAAGTGGTCCGCTCCTATCACAGCGAAAAAGAGAAAAGCCGCCTGCCCGAAAACCCGTCTTCTGCGAGTCGCAGATTTTGACTTCGTCCGCCGGCGGACGAGGCATTTTGATTCGTCGATTTACTGTCAATCATCGTCAGTTTGGATCACGCAGAGAATAAGCAGATAAGTGAGACAAAAATTGCCAGTTATCCATGTACGCTGATGAGAATCAGTTGTATTCATCAGGAGACCAGACTAGCGAGGTGGAAACAATATTAAACGATCAAGCACAGGCTGCAACTAAATGGTTTTCTGACAATTTCCTATTAGCCAACAAGGAAAAGTTCCAAGCCATGGTCATCAGAAACACAGGGAAAGCCATCTCAAATTGAACAAACAACATTGCTTAAACTTTTAAGAGTTAATATAGATCACCAACTTTCTTTCAGTGAACGCGTAAAATTTATTAGTGTAAAATCCAGCCAAAAAACTGGTGTTCTCCTTAGATTGAAGAATTTAATTCCTGAAAAGGCTAAGTTACATACATTTAAGACTAATATTCTACCACACTTAACATATTGCTCTCTAGTTTGGCATTTTATTCGGTCTTCGGACAAACGTAAACTTGAGAGATTACAGGAAAGGGGGCTAAGGGTAGTTTTTAAAGACAATTGTAGTTCTTATGATGAGCGCCTAAGCAAAGCCAAGTTACCAACTTTATATAATCGTAGGCTTCAAGATGTAGCTACTCTCATGTTCAAAGTCAAGCACGATATTTGCTCTACATAAATATCAGATATTTTTAATCAACAAAGGGATCAGTACAGCCTGAGGAATTCTGATTTTGTTACACCCCGCTTCAATACGGTGACGTATGAAAAGCACTCTATTAAGTATCTTGGACCTGTACTATGGCGCTGCGTACCTAGAAAAATAAGAAATGTAACAAACGGGAATCATTTTAAGAAGCTATAAGGCAGAAGGATCTCTCAACCTTAGTTAGTAACGAGTGTGGATCTGACTGTTTTCTCTGTAGATCATAGACATAATTTTAGCAATTTCAGCAATATTATTAGAATATTATTATGAACAATTTTCTTATATTATTATTATTGGATACACACTTATGTTTTGTATTTAATTACTTTAGTTACTTTAATTACTAGCGCAACTGGAAGGTCTCTGTGCCGCAGTAGAACTTACTGCTGAGAACGTTAGCAGAGTCCTGGAGGAGCCAGCCGAGTTTATTTACAGTTCCGCCGAGAAGGTGTTGGAAGAATTTGTGTGAGTAGGCTTTTTCAAATTACTTCAAAGTTATGCAAATTGGTGATGTGAAGTCAGTTTGTGGAGTCCATCGGTTTAAGTTGACTGAAGGTTAAATATACTGCTTCTTTTGTAACAAACTCAATCGGTTTACTTTATTGAAGCGTAAAGTTGGAATATGTCGCTTGCTAAAAAAACTTCAAACACATTCTCTGTTTAAAAATGTAAGCGATGTGTCGCTGCTAATGTCGCGGGGATTTAAAGAAAACTTCAAACACAATTTTAATCAACTTGTTCATGGCGATCGAACTAACGGGTAAATGTGTTGCACGTGAATTGTAAAACTCGGTAGTTGATTTTTATGTTTCACTGACAATAAAGCCAAAGAAATTTGGTAAAATTAAACACGTCGCGACTGCAAGCGAATTGAAAACTACTACGGTCGATTGCGTTGTAAGTAGACTTGCCCACAAGTCGAACTCACAGTTTTGTTCAGCTTTGCAGTTGAATACAGGCGTTGTATAAGAGACCGTAATCACGGAGCAATCAAAAGGATACAAGTGAAATGTAGAATACACTGGGAATTATATACTCAAAGCGCTATTAATCCAGCCTATTCACTATTTCGCCGTTATGAAAAATCTGACAAGCGCGCCACACGTGAGTTTTTTGAATTGCACGCTAAGAGAACATGATTGATGGCCTGTCACAGGCCCACATGGTATGCGTGACAAGTGACACCGGAACCGACATGGCGGTAGGGCGGCGACTCACAGGAGACGGGTCTCGCTCTCCTCACCCCCTCCCCCTCGCTTTGTCACTCGCCCCAGAACGATTTTCGCACGCACCCAAGATGGCGCCGGCGATCGCGAACTTCCGGAGTTTTTCCGCGATAAAAACACCCATAAACCGCCTGCAAGCAGGCTACTAGCGATGCAACCACAAGCACAAAACCAAGTGTGAGCACAAGAGTACTTATGTACTTATGTCAACGTGTAAACATGAAAACGGGCTTAAGCACAACCACAGCGATAAAAAAATGTTCTTTGCCTTGTGCTTAATGGTGATTTTTAGTGAAAACAAGACAAGAAGAGCAAGTTTGTTTGTTCCCATAGTTATGTTCATACTTGCTTTGCTGGCGTATAGAAGTGCCTCTTACCCTTCAAAAAGGCTGGTCTTCCTCGAGTAACTTATTGCTGACCACGGCCTTAATCACAAAGAACACATTAACAATCTACCGAAGCAATTCCACCCATTAGTGTTCTTACTAACAATGGCTAATTCCTAGAATATGAATCAGCACGAAAAGACGCTTTACCTTCAATCAGTTTTCGTACTTTTGTTTTGCACGCTTCAAAAAGCAAAACTGACACAAACGCAAAGTATGTCCTCTATTGCAACGAGTTTGTTTCTTACGGTGTGATTTACAATGTAATTATTTAACAACGTTTGACAGAGCAATTGTAAATGAAAGGGCCTTTGGAATCTTAGAACTGAACAGATGTGGCGAATTAGTACGGTTTGATAAGTTTTGGTCTCTAATGTACAAGGGCAAATCTGTAGACAGTCAAAAGAAACGTCTTCTTCTAAAGTGAAATATATTTTGCTCACCGTCCTTCAGAACCTTCGAATGAGATTCCCAATCGAACAACAGAGGGGATGCACACGTTCAAAGTCTAGCATTGCACTTATTTGAACGTTCGTGACTCGGTCGTCAATCTCGGCAGCGCTCCATCGATCATGTTTGTCATGGTTCATAACGTTAAGGGCTATCCTTTGCAGCGCGTTGGATCCTTGTGCTTGGGGTGAGAACTGAATCTTGACGTTTATACCGCATGTTGCCATCGCATTTCCAAGAGCAACTTTGCCTACACCAGGAATACTACTGAACGCACCGTAAAACTTTTTTCCACCCACCTCGATAAAATCCCGCAAGAGGATGGCATAGAATAGAACACCAAGCGAAAACACGTCTGCTTTTTCAGTGTAATGGCCATCGGAAACTTTTGGAGCCATCCAGAGTGGCAGCGGGCCAACCTCCGAGTCCATTAAGTACTGTACATAGTCTCTCAGCCAAAAATCATCGTTACTCGAGCGTTGGTCTTCAGTGTAATGTACTCTCGAGCCAGGTCAAAGAAAAAAGAAACATTTTCAGGCTTCAAATCAAGGTGAAGCACGTTGCGTGAATGAACTCAACAGCGTCGGACATTTGACTCATCCATTCTATATTCAGCTCCCGTCTACTCGGTCGAATACGGCGCTCGTTCAAGTTACTACCAGAGCAGTACTGGGCCAAAATCAACATGTGTAAGCCTTGGACACGAAGGAACTGGTCTGCGCCTTCGACAGCGATCAGATGTTTTTTAGAGATTTCCTTCCGTGTCAGAGCCTCGCGAATAGCTCTGACAATTTCTGAAGCGTACGTGGACAAGACATCTTTTAACGGATAGACTCTAGACGATGCCACATCTTCCAAAGCTTCCTTTGCCGGGTATCGTCTGGATCGTTAGCTGTCTACTTCCAACTCGAACTCCTGAATTTGTCGGAAGACTCCGGCGCAAAAGCTTGCATAGTGAGCGCTTTGAACTGAACTGTTGACGTTTATATACCAGGCAACACTTTGTTAGTTGGGCGCTAATGTATTATAGCGAAAAAGCTGTTTCTTAGAAAACGCCCGTTGTGCCTCATTAACCAATTGCAATGCGCTTCTAAAAATTTCAAACTGTCCGCTTAGCACTCAGCCAAGAGCCACACAAACTTAGGACAGCCCTGAAAAACGTTAAAGCAGGACAGCGGTGCTGCACGTAGGCTTTTCAAAATGGCGGCAGTTGGGCAGGAACGGGAGAAAAATTGCATTAAAACTATAGTGCGAATGCTCCTACTGGCGATAACGGTTTCTTACGTTGACTTGAGGAACTTGCGCATTACGTAATTCACGCTGTCGTGATTTAATAAAAGTAACGTGTATGTGTGACCATCTAGATGTGGATGACTTAATGTTTTAATAAAATGCCTGAAGACTCAGCACTGAGGTGTATACTGTTCACGGAGTTTTCCTTTTTATACCATAGTAAAAGGAGTGCAAGAGCACAAAGCGAGCGCATGGTGCGACTGTGGACAAGCAAGGAATTGCTGGTCTCTACAAGCTAGAGATGATTTGTGATTGCGTTCACAACTTCACATGTTATCCGAAACTGTAAATCGCATTTCGGCTGATTGTATTTGAATTGATATTTTAGCTCAGTTCTACCCCCTTTTTAATGCGAAAAGAGATACTGTACTGTAGTGCCCGAACCAAAACAGGGCACAATCTATTACCCAATTTCAGGCAAAGGGGCTCAAAAACCACACATTTTGGGGCGGCATATATCGGCATAGCTTATATGTATGGTAGAACCTGCTCTAACCTGCTTAGATGAAGTAAACAGATCTTGTTCTCGTCTCGTCCTCGTTTCCTTACTCCCTTACGTACAGGTAAATCCCAGCGCTTCCTATTTTACTCTCGTAACTTTCTTGTAAAAACATAGAAAGCCTGTTAACAGGCTACTTTAGGACAGGCCCAAGAACAGGCCTCGGCCGGACAGTTGTCAGAGTCCGAACGGAGAGTCTTCAAGGGATCACCAGAGACCTTCTGAGGAGGTCTCTAGTGATCCCTTCTCTTTTCACACCCTTCTCCTGCTTTCTGTTTATGAGCCTGAACCTTGCACCGGGGAACAGCGGTATACATCACTAGAGAGTGATCTCAACGCAAACCGCAAGAAATTTGGCTGCTCTATTGTCCTCGAGGATGGCTGCTGTATTGCCATGCGAGGAAAACCAAAACAAAGCAGATAGTTGAAAGAAACTGTATTGCCTAAGACACCTCGCTTTGTGGCAAGATTCCCCAAACTCGAAGGTGCGAATTAATTTTTAAGTTGACAGCATTAATAAAATTTAGGTCTGGACTGCCGGTCAGTTTATCTCTTCTTTCGAAGTGTTCATAGTTTTCGTGCTATCGGCTATAGAAAAGCACTGTACGTTAATCGGAATTTTTTTAACGGTATTTTTTTCTTATCGGACGTCCAAGAAAATCCGGCGTTATAATGATACTGAAAAATGTGCAAAATTCAGAACAGTCCAACTATTTAAAAGACTTAATTGAACAAAAATATAAAAATATGGAACTAACTAATTTGCAGTACTGTTCATTTACGCACGATTTGCTGATAAATATAACATATAATTACTGACTTAAACGCCGTAGTATTACGAATACAGAAAAAAATGAAATGCAAAGAAAGAAACTGTAATTTTTTTCAATGGGGAAGAGTTCTCACATATGCCAGTAACACTTTCACTCCCGCTCTGTGTATGACTGCGATTTGGGTACTACATAATAATATTATTGAATTTATGTAACTTGCGTAACCTTAAATAAACTGTTTTCATAACGATACGAGTTTAATTCTGGAACGAAGTGGTTATCAAGCTTCAAAGAAAGGTTATAGATGACTCAGGTCTATGCTCTAGAATGACAGCGATTTCGAATCGATGGAGCCACAAGGTGGAACTGGGATAAACTCGTATCGTTTGAAAAACAATACCAGAAAGATTTTACATCTCCATAGTTAATTAACATTAGAAGGAATGAAGCAGTTTGAAGCCTTGAATGCATAATTCTGAAATGCACTGGAGTGAAAACGTTTCAAATTACACTTGAGAATATTAACCTTAGTAAAGTTAAGGCCTATTAAAAGCGGTGGGGAATTTTACGGCGTAATCCTCCTCACAGTAGAGAATTCGTCCAAAATTTTTCCAAAGGTTTGCGCGGAGACATTTTTAGCGTTTGGATCTGACTCAAGTTAAAAGTGCTTCACCTAACGTACTACATAATTTTTACTACAGTAGAACATCGATTATAAGGACTCACTGCGAACTATCAAAAATAGGCGGGCTAATCTGTATGCATCATCATACAGGTCTAGTAGAGCAACCACTAGTGGCTAGGTTCAGAGAAATACACAGACGGCTAAAATAACTGCACGCTTGATTTCATCTTTTTTGATCCTGTTAGCGTCTTGATTCTATGGATTTTCGGAAAATCCATAGAATCAAAAGTAGGATCGTCAAGTAGAGTAAGGAAAGCCTCTTTAACGTAATTGCTTGTATTTTGCTCACTCTGACATGTTACAAGCGAAATTCAGTGTACACATCCTTTATCAAGGGGACTCAAAATTGTGTTCCCACGTTTACGGTAATAACAACCTCTATTTCTGACTCTATTTAGCGGACACGAACACCTTTTTGAATAAGGAAGTGTGTTTTAGTTAATTCACATTAATAGCCCCCTCCCCCCAAAACGAAGTGAAGAGCCCTAGAAAATAAATAGAGAATTGTGGTGCCGTGGACGACACTACTTTCACCCAAAACACAAGTCAATATGGTCAGCACCCCAACGAAGGAACTTAAGTTAGCATTTCCGTTTATTGCATTTATGTGATTCGCACATGGTAAGGTCGTGCCCATTCCTGTGTGACAAAGTTTTTGAGAGTGCTTGTGCTATTTATAAGAATTAGCTTGCACGGTCATTGTAGTCTTTAACTGAGGATATTTGCACCGACCCCAACTTACACTTCCCATTAATCACTTACACTTTCTCAAGATTTATCGGGAAACAAAATTAACTCCTTCCCTAGGACCAGTGTTTAACATTGTACTCGGACCTGATCTACCTCAGGACAAGAAAAAGATGGTGGTCTGTATCTGCAGCTCCCATTCCCTACATTTTAAACATGGTATTTTGGTTCTATAGCCACTCTACCCCTTTCCAGGAGAAAAACTGAGAAAAAGATTCAAACCTTGCTGTGCTTGTTTTACTAGCCTCACCAGCTTCTTGCTAACAGAATGTTAATTTCTCATTGGAAATATTAAGGCCAATAAATTTTGTGCGTCCTGTTCAGCAGAAACGTGGTGTCTTGTACAACACCCTTACCCCTAAACAAGGCCGGTCTCCCTCGAGTACGCTTCTTTCTGACCAGTGCATTAATTTCAATGAGTGTTCTCCGAAAAACACATTAACAATTTATTGAAGCAATACCACCTTTTTACATGTTCTTTCTATGGCTAATTCCTAGAATATGAGAATACGTACAGGAAAAGACACTTAACCTTACTTCCGTTCTCGTACTTTTGTTTTGCCAGGCATCGATGAGCAAATTTGGCACAAACAGCAAGGTACGTCTAATTTTGGAGCTTGTTGGTTCATCAGATATTAGTTGTAAACTTTTGACAATATGTTAAAGATAAGGTCGCAAACTTGGAACTAAAAAAATTGTCCTGATGAGTACAGTTTGAATTTTGTTGTCTGCAGTGTGTAAGCACAAATCAGAAGACAATCAAAAACATGTCCGCCCTTTAAACTTGAACAATTTAATATATTTCGCTCACCGTCCTTCAGATCACTGGACTGAGATCCCGGTATAACCGTTAACTACAGGTTAACAACACCAACCCGTCGCTGCTGGCTCCTGTTGATTCTTAGGTTCATGGAGCCTTACACTTTGTCGCACATTTGTGACTCGGTCATGAATCTCGGCAGCGCTCGGTCGATAATCTTTGTCATACTGCATGGCATCAAGAGCTATCCTTTGCAGTGCGTTGGATCCTTGTGCTCGGAATGAAAACTGAATCTTGGTGTTTGGATCGTACCTTGCCATTGCATACCCAATTCCAACCTTGCCTGCGCCAGGAATGCTCTTGAAAGCTCCGTAGTACGCTTTTCCATTTACCATCACAAAATCCCGTTCCAGGATCGCGTAGAAGAGGGTACCAAGAGAAAACACGTCAGCTTTCTCAGTGTAGTGGTGACTGAAAAATTCAGGGGCAACCCAGTGTATCGGACCAACCCCAGAGTTCATTTAGTACTGTGTATAACTTGTCATCCATGAGCCATCATTGCGTGGTACTTCGGTCCGTACGAGTGCGATGTATTCTCGAGCTAAGCCAAAGTCGGCCAATTTCGCATCTTCTGTCGCTGTCAAGAGCACGTTGTCGGCCTTCAAGTCACGGTGAACAACTCTGCGTGAGTGGAGGAAGGCAAGGGCTGAGGCTGTTTGACTTATCCACTTGGAATTGAGTGCTTCAGTACTCGGTCGAGAAAGGCGCTCGTTCAAATTTCCGCCGGGGCAGTACTCGGTCACAATCAAGATGTGAAGGCCTTGGTCACTACGGAGCTGGTCTGCCCCTATCACTTCGATGATATTCTCATGAGAGATCTGCTTCATTGTTTCAACCTCGCGAATAGCATTACGAATTGCCGAATCTTGTAAACATAGCACATCTTTCAAAGCGTAGACTCTGGAGGTTGCCTCGTCTTTCACTTTGTACACGACACCAAAAGCCCCATTACCGAGTCTTTGCTGGATCCTCAACCTTTGTCGTCCAACTTTAACGCTTGAATTTATTGGAAGACTCACCAAGGCCTGCTGCATTGTGACGTTTTGGACTCTTCTTACAGCAATAATATAACAGAAGCGAAGAAAGTCGTCAGTCGCTCTCTCGTTCAACGCAGCTTAGAAGCGGAAGAACGATTTCTTGGAAAACGCTATTTATTTGCTCAAACACAAAGGGGCGCCATAAAAGGAACTTGGCTCCTCCCACTTTCGACACCACCTGATTTGCTCGTGGAAATTTTAATCCTTTTCAAAACATTTCCTTTTCCCAAATTTCCACTACTGTTAACCAAAACATTCATAGTTGGGGAACAACATTACCAATTGTTTAAAAATTTTAATAAAAATTGTTTAAAAAGTTAAAAATGCTGAACGTTTTCGATCGTAAAAGGTCATCATCAGAGCCAGTTCACGTAGGGAACAGGATGACTTGTAACGATTGTACTTGTTTGTTAAGGGGGCCGGCAATATACGTGAATTTTGAGGAAGTAGAATAAGATTTAAGAAATAAATAAAAGAGGGATTTAAAAATTTTTGTACACACTCCCAGACAGGCCATCTCCCGGTAAGAGCACTTGGGATTGTTTGTGGCCTGTTTTGGTATCCGTCTATTAATTATTATCTTATAAATTTAATTTTAACTCACCTTTAATTCTTAACAATTTTCAATTTTCTTAAAATTCATCAATTTTCCTTCCCCTTCTCCTTCTTTACGTTTAACTTAAAAATCGAGAAAAAATTCGCTTAAATTTATGAGAACTAGCACTATGATCCTGTGACAGCATTTTTGGATTGAATGAAATCTCATGGAGATAATTAAAAAAAAGGCGAAAACGTTGGGGGAAAAGGCATCCACGTATATTGCCCCCTTAAGTTCTGGGTGGAAACGTGCGATGTAGAACGCTTCTGTGATTCTATTTTTTAATCATGAATGAGCTATGGCTAAAACAACCCAGGAGGGTGATTGATCCGTGAGTAGTCTTTAATGTGTTTGGCTGGTTCTGATTGTTTGTTTATCTTGTTTCCATTACTAATTGTTCTAAATTAAATATCGAAAGCGCTTCCGGTATTAATTATATATTCTGCCTTGCTTACGTCTTGCTTACAAGTGAGGAAATAGTGATTAATTGACATCATACAATGCGCTTCCAAGAATCTCGAAAGCCCAGCTCTCTAGTTGCGAGTATCTGAGAAGATTTTAATTCTTCTCTCTTCGGTAATCACGCCACGATACATAAAACTTTGACCCATCGAGGTCAAGATCAATCTTGTACCTAGAGTGGGTGGTCGCCGAGAAAGACTCTGGGGTAATGGAAAAAATATGATTTTTTTGATTGGCTGTACACAGTAAGAACACTAAGGGTGCTTACCAGTTTACACTAACCATCTAGTTGGAAAATCCATCCGTAAACGACGAAAGAAGGAGAAGTTACAAAGTGTAGCCAAATCAGCTGAAGAGACTAAAAAGAATAGAAAATATGCATCACCCCGACCTGCAGCCCATAATTTCTGAAGCTTTCCAAACGGAATGACGCGAACCATTTGATTTTCCAACCGGAATTTCCGGTTTCTCCGTGTAAATGGTAAGTACCCTAAGAACCAGTAACCGCAGGATTTCTGTGGTAAAAATTTCAGTATCCCAGCGTCTTTCCCGGCGACCACCCGCTGACCTAGAAGCCTGAGGACTCTGGGAACGAGATTGGATCAAGATTCCCTGTTGTCGTTTACCGCTGACCGTACTACAGGGGAACCCTGTTGATAACACCAACATCAAATTGGTGTGGTGTAAACTTGCTGATCAGCTTAATTATGGTAGGAAGTAGGCAACCGAAGTGAAAAACAACACTCAGTGAGAGGAAGGCAGCATTAAAAAGAACGCGAAGTGGACGCCAAACCGTTCACCAAAAACAGTTGAAAGATAGTCTCAATTCTTCTCTGGCAATTTTTGTCTGTTGTTATTGAAGCAACTAGGTATTTGGAGGGGCTGATTTGTAAAGAGAAAAACGGGTTGGGATCCCAAAAGATGGATTAATGAGGTTTTCAGATAAGAAAACAGCGAACCATTTTATTTGGGCCGCAAAAAAGCTGCCGCAATGCAACGGCTTGTTTGTAAAGAGGTTTCTACAGTATGCGTATGTTTTGCCGAGGAATTAATTTTCTGATTTCGTCTTTATCGTTTCCCAGACCACTGACTTTTAGTTAGCATACTAGCTGTAGAGTTTCACTTCTCTTTGAAATGTTGAATAGCACCTTTGCTTACCATTTTTATCCAATCAATTAATTAATTGGTTTAATTTCCATAACTTACATCCAAACGTTCTTCTTTTGTTTGTTTCCGACTTTGACCGCCGTAAGGACCAGTTATATTGTTTGTTTTTTTATGTTAATTGGATCCACTTAACGAGACCAGAAACCCAAGTTAACCCTAACTACACCAAGCTAACCTGAAAGCAAACACTGCTAATTTACTGAGGCACGTTCACTTTTTGCGATGTTTATCTTTTGATGATGACCACCGTAATTCTTAGAATGTTAGAGTGTGTAATACAAGCAAATATTGCATCTGTCAATGACTAATTAAAAATCATTACAGTCGAAATACTCAGCGCGTTCCGCTTATTATTTGGGAATGACTTTCATTAATCGGGAACGGATTGCATTACTGGAATCAGAATTCCACTTTCAAATTGAATAATGTAATGTTCCAATAGTAGCCTTGTTCCAAATAAGGAACACTGATTGGTTTATTATTGACATCTGGCGAACGTTCACGTGCAAGTAGCAGACTGTTGGCTGCTTGACGTATATGACCTGATCTGTGTTCGCTCAACAAAATATTAATCGCAAGTACTTTTATCCGTGAAGAAATAGACTGCTGTTATAAAACGATGGAGAATAATTTCTTAAAAACAAGTGTGCTGTAAACGTAAAAGAAAAGTTCCTGAAAATTGAGAAAAATTCCCTGTAATGTCAAACCGACTGAAACCAACAGCCGCCAACGGTTTCGTATTTCGCTTGTGAACCTTTGGCTTATGTAAGTAACAACCCAATCAACATTCGTTATTTTGAATGAGTCTACCGTTGGAAGATTTCAATCTTCAATTTAAAATGGAATTTTGATTCCAATAATGCAATCTGTTCCCGATTAATGAAAATCATTCCTAAATAATGAGCGAAACGCGCTGAGTATTTTGACTATAACGTGAAAATATTTAAATGAAAATGTAGCATGAAAGCTAAGAAAACAAATCAGTTATGGAACTTAGCTTTAGCGCCTCCATTCGTTTTATTTTTCAGCACAGACCAGTTTCCGCATCACCTACAGCCTTTAATGGGGGCACCTTATTGCCGTATATTTCAGTGAGTTGACTGCTGCTGCCATTAGAACATGGGGTGATTATTCTTTGATCGTGGAGGGAACAAAATACTGGATGAAGGGGACAAAGTACGGGAAGTGAGGTACAAAATGCAGGGCTAGCGGACAAAATGCGGGCGTTTGAGGAGAAACTGCTGGGTTAGGGAACAGTACACTAGGGTATGCTTAGTGAGTACAGAAACCATGGGGCGAGCGTTATTGCAACAGACAATTGAGAGCGATGAGAATAGAGCCTTGCATTTCTTTGAAGGCTTAAAATTGTCGTGAATCTCACTTCGCTTGGACTTCAAGGCATCAAGAGCTATCTTGTGCATAGCTTTAGAACCTTCTGCTGGGCTTTATAGTGAAGCGCTTTTGCTTTGACCATACATTGCCATTGCATACCCAAGGCTAACTCTGCCCACGACACGTTTTACCCCGCTCGAGAATCGCGTAAAAGAGAACGCCAGGGGAAAACACGTCTGCTTTCTCTGTGTAAGAAAAGCGGGTGAAAATTCAGGGGCCACTTAGTGTATCGGGCCAGCTTCCGAGGTCATGCAATATACTGTTTAGAGCAGCTCTTCCACAAAAATCGTCTTCAGTTGGCAGATCGGTTTGCTTAAGAAATGCCAAAGTCGGACAATTATATATTTTTCATCAGTCCTCCGTGGCGGTCATCAGCGCGTTGTCAGCTTTTAAGTCACGGTGAACTAAACTGCGTGACCGGAAGGAAGGCAAGAGCTGCAGAAGTTTGACGAATCCACTTAACTTGATATTGTGTTGTTCATTACTCGGTCAAGTAAGCAGTTCGCTCGATCGAGTTTCTGCCAGCGCTACTCGGTCAATGTGAAGGCTTTTGCGTCGCAAAGCTTGTCGGTTCCTGCTAATGACCACTGACATCAATTTCGTGACGTCAGTGGGTAATGTCATCAAAGCCTAAAAGAACGTCGATATACGTTATACGGTATCTGTCTTCGCCTGTGAGGCCGGGGGGAGGGGGGGGGGGGGTATTCTGGGAGATGTTGGTTGGGGGTGTGCCACCGGGACACTGAAACCCTTCTTATCATCGACACACACCC
>Ga0126336_10000726_pt1 | contig 14856 bp, 11 predicted proteins | sample SidCmetagenome_FD_92530 | JGI IMG/M metagenome (GOLD analysis project Ga0126336, IMG submission 92530) | Coral microbial communities from El Islote,Puerto Morelos, Mexico - Siderastrea C C metagenome | ecosystem: Host-associated > Invertebrates > Cnidaria > Coral | place: El Islote,Puerto...
TAATTTTACCCAGTTTTTCTATTTTTATTTCAAATGTATTGTAATGCGCATTCGAAAATGCCACATTGATGTTTGCGCAATATAAAACTCATTAAAGTTAAGTTAAAGTACTCTTTTTCTTCGCCGTGAAAAAGCTCATGCAATTGTTCTTTCAACTGGCTTTTTAAAAAAGTACCACGAACTGCATTTAGCCATTTACTTAAAACTCTCAGATAAATATATACCTGGCAATTATAAACATGTACAATGCTTGTTTGCTACCGTCTTTAAGCCGCTGCATGCGAACTTTACCTTGAGAATCAAAAAGCCATGAACACTTTTATTTGAGCAGACCATGGTATTGGACTTTAATTTGTCAGTTTTTACTGCTATCCATCGAATGAGAGCTTAAACCGAGGAAAAGTAAACGAATGGACCGAGACAAAGCCATTTGGCCGTTTCTTGTAGACGATTCTTCGCCTCTTTTCTCCAGTTATTCAAGGTTTAATACAGAAAGTGTTCAAGGTTTTCAGATACGCGCAGTAAAACGTAGAACTACGCATTTTTGCAACATGCATGGCAACATAACCTGATAACCTCAGTCGACTTAGCTGACCGTGTATTACACATGTTCAAGAAAGTTTCATGTACTCAATCTGTAGGCGTCGGTTAATGTAAACTATATAGGTTCCCTATACGGTTAGGCTATACGTAAGTTTCTTTACAACAGTTCATATATATTAACCGGCCGCCACTGAAAACAACTTGAGCTCGGTTTATTCTGCCATGACTGTTTTTAGTTTTTTTGTTTGTTTGCTTTTTGGTTCTTTTTTTATACACTTCTCATATCGTTATTTCCACACTTGTGTTTTAGCTACACTAAATGAACTAAAGATTTCTGTACACGGGACGGGGGCGAAACCCCTCCTGGCCTTTGGTTATCAAACTTGCTTGTTGTGAACAAGTCTTCTTTCGAGACATAGCAAAACTTGTGGTTTCAAAAATTTCTTAGTCCTCTATCTTCAAGTCATCGCCGTCAGCCAAAATGTTAGCCATGCAGATTAATTCCTTCTCGCCCCTCCCTCTACCACAATCTCCAGACTTACGAATATTTGTTAAACATGTAATAAAATCCATAAACCTACTTCGGCTTACGTCACGTTTTTGCTAAAAGCTTAAGGCCTGTCAACGATGCGGTCGATGCCCTATAACAAGACTTTTCATAAATTACTTTTTACAGTTGTGTTTTGTTTCTCAAACGGTAAGATATATATGTTGTAATAAAAAAAAATAGTATCTACCAAACCAGTTTAGTCCACACTCAAACTCGGGGTAGTCTCTGCTATTCACGTCCCAGCATTGTTTTGAAATTTGCGCGCGAGTTTTTCTTCATTTCTTAGAAAAGAGGAACTATTTGGTGCTGCATGTCCACTGGTTTGGTATGTATTAAAACAATTATTCACCTCAGTGTCGATGAAGAATGTAGGTATTTACCTACACCACTATTCACCTCCTCTTCGGGGCATAATTATTAATTATTCCAAACTGATAGATGTTATTGATGCCAAATCCTTGACTTTACACTACTGTAAGGCAAAGCTCTACTTAACTCATTCGTTCTTAACTTAAAAGGCAAAGCTCTACTTAACTCATTTGTTCCCAGAGACGAACCTCGTCATGTAATGTGGTTCTACCTAGGGTCCGTGGATGAAATCGTTAATGAAAGTTTTTTACTATCATACTGTTTGTTCCTCACAGCCGGCTTTCAAATCAAAATTTCAGATTTTGTTTTTGAAGGAAATTCTATTCTACAGGGGAAAGCCCCCTTACGACTCCACTCATTGTTACGGCCAGCTTTTTTTAGCGTCGTTTTTACGGAGTTCCACCGTATATACACGCCGCTGTTAAAGCTGATCCTTTCCAAATGCAAGCACCCGGTGTTTTTCTTTTCATATCAGTTCTCTGTACCAGCAGGTTTTACAATAAATTGACGAGACACTGGGTGAGGTTGTATCTGCGTACATTTCAGTGTTCGATAATCGAGGTCTTTGATAACTGTCAAACGTTAAACGAAGAAAACGTGTCAAGCATAATTTGAGGAACTTTTTCAGTAAACGTCGTGAGCCTGGCAAATGAGGATAATTGTTTTCAATGGCTGGAAATTGAGCCCTCGATTGCCGTTGATTTATTTATTTATTTATTATTTGTACTATTAACGGTCAACACCATACCCATAACCATAACCACCTTTTCATATAGGATAGGGAAAACAATTACCTTTAGAAATATCAACAGGAACCGACAACAAGAAAGAGAGGCTGATTTGAGGTGATTTTGTTTTTTCAATGACAGAATCAAAACATTTGACTAAAGGTTAATCCTTCTTCCCGACCGATGTGTTTACTGTGTCTATGCTTGCAGAAAGGCGCGAGTGCCTGTGTACGCGTGGAGTGTCAAGGGACCCTGACGGAGTGTTTTCTATTATCTTTTGACTCTTTTCTCTCGCTGTTTGCACTGTTCAATGCGTAAAAATAAAATGGCCGCAAGTGGTCTAAAACCATTCAGTGAACATGTGCCATGTTGTTTTGCGAATACGCGAATCTGATTGGTTGAATCGTCTTTTTCTATTTATCAAATAGATTCCCTGTTGCTGTGCGTTTGTTCAGAAATAGATCACAGATGACGTCAAAATGTGGTAAGAACAAAAAAGTGGCACACGAGCCGTTAGGCGAGGGTGTCACTGATGTTTTTACCACATTTTGACGTCACCTGTGATCTATTTCTGAACAAACGCACAGCAACATGGAATCTATTTGTTTTATGTAATAAAAAGACAAAATGTTAAGCGAAAAAACTTGTTTGTTGTGAATAATTCTGAAAATTCTTAATTTTGCACCCGAAGCCTTAATCTGGAGCAGAACAGATGATTTTCTATCCCTATTCCAAGCCCAATCAAAAGCATGAGCAACGGGAATCTCTCGATCCTACACTCTACATCGTAACTAGGAATGCTGTACTACAATCCTTGTAATCAAATCTATAATACGAAAATTTTAATAACTGTACCCTCATTCTCCTTTGAAGCCCTTCCTTCACCCCCTCCCGCTTTCGGCTTCTCTTGATGATATCACTGAAATACCCTAATCAGGCACCGGGGGAACTCCCATATGAAAGGGACGGGGATGCTCGTCGTCTCACTTAGGGGTGTTTAAAATTGCAGATTTTGGTCTCACTTAGGGTGTTCAGGACGGAAAGCCAATAATCCTAAATCTTACTACATTTATTTGGCATGGTTTACGTGGAACACGCGCGAGTTACTCCCGTGATCATTGGTAATTTTATCTCGTGGAGGAAATGGCGACTGTTTTGCCGACTGAAAAATTTGTTTCACATCGTAAACGTTACTTGTGAGGGTAGTGATACTATAAAAAGAGGCTTAAGCAGGATAAAACACTTCCCAGTCGTCTGGTGTGAAGGTGTAAGTCCCAGCCAGGAGTGTGCTCCGGTTCTGTACTCCACCTGGAACAGAATAGGAGTGGCCAAAGTTTGTGTATGAACGTTGGTTGCTGTTGGCATAATTAGCAATGTAGATGTCGTGCCCGCCACCACGTAAGGCACCAAACCTTGGACCATGCCATTGTGAGTAACTGTAAATTGTGCGTGATGGGTCTCTCACCAGGCTTTTAAATGCTCCAATGCCTTCTTTGTTGTGAAGAGAAAAAATGAACGCATTGGAAGTGTTACCCCATCTAGGACTGGACTCTAAAGAACAATAAGAATGAATACAATAATATAACTTTTGGTACAAACGTTGCATTTGTCTCCCTTTTAATGGAAATAAAAGGAGATTAAAAAAGGGACTAATTCCAAATAAGCTTTGAAGATTTCACAAGATTTGAATCTTATTTATTTTTGAATTGTAACACTTTTATTAGTAGTTTTATAAGTACTGGTTGGGGTGCGGTGGTGTAGAACTTAGCGCATTGGACTTCAGAACTGAGGTTCGGTGGTTCGACGCCCAGTCCCGGCCATTGTACATGTGTTCTTTCCTAAGACAAGAAACTTTACCCCCACATTGACTCTCTCCACCCAGGTGTATACATGGGTGCCGGCGACATACTGCTGGGGTAACCCGGCGATGGACTAGCATCCCATCCAGGGAGGAAGTAGCAATTATACTCTCAGTTGCTTCATGCTACAGAAACCGGGTTAAGCTCCGACCATGTGGCCCTCCTTGGCTCGTGTGCGACCTAACCTTACCTTCATTAGTTCTATTTTAAAATCATATGATAAACAACCTAAGCTAATGGTCGAGTCTCTAATACAGACAAGAAGATAGGACTAAGCCGGTACGCATTACTGAGGTGTCCATGTTATAGAGGTGTGCGTAAGGAAAGATACAACCGTGTATTTTACAACAGAATCTACAACCCTTGGTTTGGTTGGGATAAGTAAAGACACATGCAGTAGAGACTAAGTACTTTTGGTTTCTATAATGGTGAAAGGACAACTGTGGAAATAAAGGAAACCCCGTGTTCGTGAAAGGTGTTTTGGAAGGCGTAGGTAGTTGTTTCGGGCAGGGGGAGGGGGAATTCGGTGGGGATGTGATTAGTGCTCCTCACTAGAGTCACTCAACACAAAAATGAGTAATTATATTTACCCCAAGGTAAGTCCGTGTATCCGCCGAACACGTAATCGTCAACTTTGATTATTGTGACCGTGTGCTTTTTTCCATCACACCTACTGTGGAAGATACCTGTATGCCAACCGTGACTAGAGGCGCGGTAGCACAGCAGCCACTTAGGATCATTCCCAACAGCAGGTGCCAGGAACTGGTCAAGCTGACCTTGGTAAACAGCGTTGTTCGCAATTATAGTGGAAGCCAGCGACAAAACTGCAATGAACCGAAAGCAAGATCTAACTAAATATTTAGGCCAGGTAAAGAGGTATTGTGAGATACGTATATGCGTTGAGCAGCTAAAACGTTAATGCTCCATCACTCAGCCTTACTTTTGAACACCAATGGACTTGCAAATTCTGCAATCTTGTCGATTTCTTAAAGGGACACCTTCGTCTATTTTTAGCATTACTAAAAAGAGAGAGAGAAGTCATATTGCAATCAGAAGAAACCTAAGACCATCAGATTTGATCCTTGCAGGTGCCATTGTTGCATACAATGATCACTCTTACACTCGCTAATGTCTTGAAGGTAAATAACCACAAACAGTTAAAACGTCCTACACCTGACATCGTCTGTAGCATATGGCCTCAAAGAAAAGACCGAGCTTGCAGTTCAACTCGTTTAATGAACTAAACATTAAGCCACAGACTATATCCAAATCCGAGCACACATTTTTGTAGCTCAGGGAAAGCACGTGCAAGAAAGATGACCACAGACAGAAGAAAACTTCCACATCTGACGTTGTCTGTTGCATATGACCCACAGCTGTTTCTAACCTGTCTCACACAAATTTCCAGCAAATCCCAGTGGACAAGCGCAGTTAAAAACGTTGGTTTGGTCGACACATGTCCCACTGTTCAAACACGGGTTGCTGTCACACTTGTTGATATATTCAAGAAAGATAATCACAAGAGCCGTTTCCAACCTGTCTCACACAAATTCCCGGCAAATCCCAGTAGACAAGTGCAGTTAAAACCATTGATATGGTCAACGCATGTCCCATTGTTCAAACACGGGTTGCTGTCCCACATGCAATTCAAACTTAAGTGAGCTACGTGTCCTCCTAGTACGAAGGACATTAGTCTCCGATCTCTTTACTGAACAAAAACCGGTACGACCGTAGATATAACTCATGATTAGCTAAGGCCGACTCACAGTATAGTCTATACAAATTCAGCTGGCAATTACCTTACCTTACGGTCAACTAACTATCAATCTTCAAAATGCTGTATTTTGAACTGTCAACTATCAAAGCAACTCCTACCATTAAGACGCCCTCCTTACTGTTTTAATTGATGGCACACTTTTTACCTGTTTTGCAGTTTCTTCCCGTGAATCCATCTTTGCAAACGCACACATAGCTGTTTTCTTCGTACAGTGGCACACACTTGCCATCGTTCTTACACGGCCAACTGCTGCAAGGAGACTAAAATGCAAAAAAAAAAAAACGATCGGTTACTCCGTGATTAATGGAAGGGAAATATGTAGCGGTGGTCTGTGACAAGTGACTGTTAAGACTAATTCGAAAGCAACCTTGAGTAATAATGTGCGCTGTTGCTGGCTGTATTCTGTGTTTAATAACTCCCAAGAAAAACAGTTAATGAGAGGTCAGAAATTAAAAAAAGAAATAAGTGAGTACGTAAGGAAATAAATAAGTAAACTTTAATTAACCAGGGTAACCCATTCAGCAACGAAGGCTGATAGGGGGCCTGATTAAAAAGTCTTACATAAATGATTAAATCTTAAAGCGAAAAACTAACACAATCTTACCCTGCACGCAGACATCTCCTATTTCCTGTTTCAATCTCAAAACTATAAAAAGAGACTCTAACAATATAGATAATGTTCAACATTACATTTAAAAGCTATGATACCAAAATTATGACCACATTGAACTTGCGCCTTTAATTTCAGGTGGCAAGCAGTTAAAAACAAGAGAACCTGAAAACCTAAAGGTTCTCTTGCTTACCTTAAGCCTGGCGCTTAGTTGTGTAAATCATTTTTTCACCTGGTATTATATGCATGAATGCTGCAGTTCCTAGTAAAATAATCACTGAGGCATGCTGGAGCTAGCTTATTCAAGCACTTAGACACTAAGGTAAAATTATGGATTTGTCGACTAGTGGCTAGATCAAGCCAATGTAGAGTGCTTAAGCTGTCTTTAGAAATGTCCCAACGCACGATGATACGAGCGGCTTGGTTCTATAACCGCTGTAGGCTCGCACGTAATGTACAGCCGACTGAGTGCTCGCCCCATAACTGGAGTGTTTCCCTTTTGATTCATTTTGACGCCATCGTGTCAAGTTGAAATGGCAAGAAACTAGACACCTAAATATGAGGTTCCCAGCCTTCGGTGAGGAAGGGAAGCAAGCCAACAAAGGGAACATTAAACTTCTGCTTGACATCTGTGACTCACGAAAGTTGTGCTTAAATTTCCTCATGGTCTTTTTTGCTGGCTTAACCATGTTTCTCCTATCTGATGATTCGCTTCCTTGACTTAAAAGGAATTTTAAAATGGTCCAGGGGGACAAAAACTGTCTACTATGACGTCTAGTGGTTTTGCAGTCTAAGTGGTTTTTGTTTTCGCAGCTATCTTTGCCGAGACCGCACTGACTTTGTGAAAATCATTCCGTCAAACGCTCTTGGTTTCAGTCACATTTCAATCAATGATGCAGCAAATACAATGTGGCCAAACCGTTTCCATCTCCTTTTCTCATTGGTAGCTTGTATCGGTTCAATGGGACTGGTCGGTACCTAATTCCAAGTGTTCCTGGAGCAGCATTCGTACGTGGTGACGTCCACCTGGCACAATTAATCATGGGTGGCAGTCAATCCCCAAGCTGCCCGGCGACGAGGCCGAATTTTATCATCGCTCTCATATTTTCTTGCGTGTGTCGCTCGCCTCCACTGCCTGAATGTTTCACTGAGCGAAACAACAGACACTGCCTCGCAGTTTATAGCTTCGTCTCAGTTTTCGTTAACGTCTTCCTCTTCAACATCATCTCTGGATCCGAAGAAAATGGCGAAAGAAGGGCCCTCCACTGCATGGATTGGCGTTTAAAGGAAACCACGGCATCACATGTCAGGAAATTTCGTGCGACGTTCTTCTGGCGACATCTTATTTTCTAGCACTTAATTCGCGCAGTCCTGGCAAAAATCCGCTCATTTATATAAATTTTGGAATAAATGTTTTTATTTTTTTCCAAAACATATTCTCCAAATCTGCCAAATTTAGCTAAAAAATCATCTCGTCCAAAAAACAATAAATAGTGGTCGTAACAAATTCTGCGGATTCAAAGAAAAGTAAATAGCACATTTGATATAGGCCAATGCGTATTCTAGAAATTCACTGAAATATTTTGACTCAGTTTTTAAATTACTGAACAAAGTGAGCTTCTGTAATTGTATACACTTAAGAGAGCTTGCCATTGGTCTTCTGTTAGTTAGTTTAAGAAAGCAAAGAGATTGTTTTCTGTGAAAAAAAAAAGAAAAGAAAAAGAAGCTCTATGCACTTACCAGGATACTGTAGTGGTGAAAAGACTTGCTTGGGACGAGCTTATCGCTGTGATTGTACTTGTCCGATGGGAGCAGTTCACAAACAAGTTATCCGTTGATGTCCGGGAATGCAGCCAGGTTGAAGGAAAACATGGAGGAGTTTCCAACCAGGCAAACGCACAGATGCTGTTGCGTTCAACAAGATCTCCTCCAATGCTTGTGATGTTCAAGTACGAAAATTCGTCAGCCTTGAATTTGCCGTAAGAAGGCACGCCATTTGTGGCTCCTCGGTTGATTCCTTTCTTGGCAACGAACGCTGAAATGATCAAATTATTAAACCAAAATGTAAAATTAATAAACAACATTTTATAAAACTTTGCAAGATTTGTCAGAAAAAGATGAACAGTTTCCCAAACAACTGAATCTTCAGATCATGGTCTTCAGCAGGAAATGCAGCGATTCCGGTGAGGTTTAGGTAGAAAAACGCGTCTGGCATGAAGTGAACATGACCAGACCAAGAACTATCTCGACGAAGTCCTTTCTAGTTACATGTAATAAAAGAAAAGAGCAAGAATGTGTTCAGTATAAAACAAATGACGAAATTAGAATATCATTTCAATTGAAAATTGCGAAATTCGTCGTTCTTTTAAACGGGATAAGACAGTTGATGAACTTTGTGTAGAAAAATAGGCTGAAATTATAAAAGGTGTAGAAAAGTAAACTTTACCTTCATGAGCAACAATGGCTGGATAAGAGGCACAAATCACAAGTACACCGAGGAAGATCTTAATAACTACCAGGGCGTTTTCCGTTTTCTGATGCAGTTGCAAACCTTTTTAACTGTAAAGTAGAAATGTATTTTAATCACCGTAATAAGCCTGCAAAGTGTTTAAGGGGCGCTGTCGCTAATTTAATTTCTGTTTGTTCGCCGTCCTGCAGGTCATGCTCAATAAACTGTCATCCAATTGGTTAATTATGGAAAAAGGATTTGTCAGTTTGCTTTAAAAAAACGTTTAATTGACATGTTTTCCTTCCCTTTATTGCAATTGTCATAAATTTCTGTTGGGAAAAATAACTTCAAATAAAGTGTTTCAAAGCTTGGAAAAGCAGCACAAACCATCTGATGGTCAATTCACTACAAACTGGGATTTTGTATACTCATGATCAGACCGTTTTTTTAACGGTGCTTTATTTTTTGTTAAAATGATGAGTCTATTAAAGAGGCACATTAATAAATTATAAATAGGAGTGTCGAGGTTTTGGCAGACCGAACACACCTGAAGGTTGCCATGAACAGAATATCTCCAATTTTCTTGCTTTGCCTCTATATACGATAAATGTCGGTATTTTTGTTTCTTTTTTATGGAAGAAACTTTAAAAAAGACGGTTACTCTTTTAATAAATTATAAATGGGAGTGTCGAGGTTTTGGCATACTGAACACACCTGAAGGTTGCCATGAACAGAATATCTCAAATTTTCTTGCTTTGCCTCTATATGCGATAAATTTCGGTGTTTTTTTCTTTTTCTTGGTTTGCCTCTATATGCGATAAATTTCGGTGTTTTTTTTTCTTTTTTATGGAAGAAGCTTTAAAAAAAGGCGTTTATTCTTTTTAAAGCTAACGACGTAATTTCGTATCAAATAGCTCTAATTAAGAAGGAATTGGTATTTGTTTAATTAAATAAATTAAAAAGATTTTTGTGAGAGACCTCCTTCAGGCGGGGCAAAACACAAACACATCTCACCTTAGAATTCAGAAAGATTTTGGTGGCTTTTTGTATATATTACTTGAGTTTGCTAAGTTATGAATCTTAAGATGTTGTTAGAGTATAAAAACTGTCAAACGTTTTCTCTCTGTACAAACAAACTCAACGTACAGTTTAATTAAATAAACATAGATTGAATATGGCAATAAACAAGTCGTCTGTTAAACCACTTTGGCATAGGCAAATGTATTAGTACCTGAAATTGGTCAGCGACTGGTCAGAAGTGTTTAAGGATAGTGGAATAATTAAGAGGAAACGACAAAGTTATAAATATATTTAAAAACATCGAAGACTAACGGTTTTAAAATCCATTGTGCTAACTATTTGTTTTCGGACATTATGTTTTGCTATCTTCATCGATTTACGACTCGAAAGAAGACTGTTTAGAGGAAGAGGCATGGTATTAAAGATGAGAAAGAAAAATACGTTTTTCTTCAAGTCAATTTACTTAGGTGAACTTGAATGTTTTAAAAAGGTTGTTAGGTCATTTTGTATAGAGTCGAAAAAAAGAGGCTGAAATTATAAAAAGTGTAGGAAAGTAAACTTTACCGTCATGAGCAACAATGGCTGGATAACAGGCAAAAATCACAAGTACACAGAGGAAGATATTTATAACTACCGGGGCGTTTTCCAGTTGCAAAACCTTTTTAACTGTAAAGTAGAAATGTATTTTAATCACCGTAATAAGCCTGCAAAGTGTTTAAGGAGCGCTGTCGCTAATTTAAACTCTGTTTGTTTGCCGTCCTGCAGGTCATGCTCAATAAACTGTAATCCAATTGATTAATTATCGAAAAAGGATTTGTCAGTTTGCTTTGAAAAACGTTTAATTGACATGTTTTCCTTCCCTTTATAGCAATTATAATAAATTTCTGTTTGGTAAAATGACTTCGAATAAAGTGTTTCAAAGCTCGGAAAAGCAGCACAAACCATCTGATGGTCAATTCACTATTAATAAACTATAAACAGGAGTGTCGAGGTTTTGGCAGACTGGACTCACCTGAAGGTTGCCATGAACAGAATACCTCCAATTTTCTTGCTTTGTCTCTATATGCGAAAAAGAGTTTTGGGAGGGGCCTCCTTCATGAGGGGCAAAACACAAACACATCTCACCTCAAAATTCAGAATACTGCCTGAGTTTGCCAAGTTATGAATCTTTAGATGTTGTTAGAGCATAAAAACTGCCAAATGTTCTCTCTCTGTACAAACAAACCCAACATAAAGTTTAATTAAATAAACGTAGAATATGGCAATAAACAAGTCGTCTGTTAATCCACTTTGGCATTGGCAAATTTATTAAGTACCTGAAATTGGTCAGCGACTGGTCAGGAGTGTTTAAGGATATGTGGAATAATTAAGAGGAAACGACAAAGTTATAAACATATTTAAAAATATCGAAGACTAACGGTTTTAAAATCCATTGTGCAAACTGTTTGTTTTCGGAAAATATTTGTTGCTGTGTTGATCGATCTACGACTCGAAAGAAGCCTGTTCAGAAAGAAGAAGCATGGAATTGAAGATGGGAAAGAAAAATATGCTTTTTTTTCTCCAAGTCAAGTTACTTAGGTAAACTTGAGTGATTTAAAAAGGTTGTCGGGTGATTTTGTCTAAAGTCAAGAAAGGATAAGTATATCGTATCATATCATATTACATTCGGCCACTTGTGCATCAACTTGTCGTGAAAAGAAGATTAAACTTGTAATCCTTAAAAAAAAAAATTAAAATGCGGCAAAAATTCTTCAACGAATGGCTTATATGAGAATGCAAACTGGTTAATTATGTCGCTTCTTAAAAACATGAAACCTAATATGGACGCCGACTAATATGACTTATTTTCGTAATGTTGACATGCAATTTTTCGCTTTTTAAATTTGAACTGAAGATGAATAGTTAATCCTAAAAGAGAAAAATAGTCAAGCCAAATTTACCACAAAAAATCCCTAAGGAACCTTCATTTTGATAGCTGGGATGTTCAACCAGTTATGACTGAAAATCAATAAAATTCTATGAAATTAACAGTGTTTCTTTGATTATAACTTACTTACTTGCCAGCCTAGTCCCAAGCCGTTCTCGACTCTGTCAAACCTGGACCGTGAGCCGTGACGTCACCGAGAGAGACTCGCCGAGAACTCCTAGCAAATATTGCCAGTACTGAAATACTTAACACTGAAATATTTAAGAGATCATGTATTTCAATCGACCATAACATAATACCTTTCACGTCGCTACACAAGAAAGTTCCACATCGCACTCGGACTCCCACTCTGAGCCAACAAAAATTATAAGCTCGCCGAAGTTTGTACAGAAAAGAAATTCAAACAGAAAGCAAAAACGAGCGAAATAACAAAACTAAAAAAGTTATGCCACAAAGTTAGAACTTCCCGTCGTTTGTAGACACTTCCATGATTGGATTCTTTCTTCCTGATCCCATCAGTGAACAGCTTTTGCAAAATGTTAGGCGTTGAAACAAGAAAATCTAACCAGGGATTTTTCCGTGCTAACATCAGCAGTATTTTGGCAATATTTGCTAGGTGTTCTCTCGCCCACCCCTTCCCAGTCTTCGCGCAGACGACGCGGCAAGAGAGAACGCCAATTTTGGCCAAGGGTTCGCTCTCCGAGTGAGAATAAGCGTCCTTCTATATTATCCTCCCAACGAGTGTTATGATCATGCCAGGTTATACACTTATCCGTCAGTTCATCCGCACAAGATATTCTGGAAACGTTTCTCAATCCCCCTTCCAACGTTTCTCGCCAAAAAACGGCAGTATTTAGGGCTTCTTGCACATAAAATCAAATGTCGGCATCCGGCCGCCGATTTCTGCGCAAAAATGTATTAATCTTATGTCGCTGTGCTCTTCCATTTGGACAATTCGGCAGAAAATATCCAGTGTCAGTAAAGTAAGGTTAGCATTTGGATGAGAGCGTTTCACTCTGGTTAGAGGAAAGTGTCCGTTGTCCGTATGACCCTGACCACTAATGTCAGACAAAATAATCGATGTCCGTTTTAAAAAGGCATCGGAGAAACAGGGTTTTGTATTCAAGTTGCAGCACTTACTGAAAAAAAAGAACACCCAGTGCTCTTATGACAACCTCTGTGCCCTGTTAAGCTGCAGTCCAAGCGTAAGGTTAAGCCGCACACGAGCCAAGGAGGCCATAGCATACGACCGAAGGTTATCCCGGTTTCTGTTGCATGAAGCAACTGAGAGTACTGTTACTCCCCCCTGGCTGGGATGCTAGTCCATCGTAGGGTTACCCCCAGAGGTATGTCGCCGGTACCCATTTATACACCTGGGTAGAGAGAGACGAATGTGGGGTAAAGTTTCTTGTCTAAGGAAAAACAACACGATGACAGGGACTAAGCGTCGAACCACCGACCTTCAGATCTGAAGTCCAAGGCGCTAACCACTACTCCATCGCGCCCCCACAGTGGAAGCGTTAGTGCTAATATTCAGTGTTTCAAGCTTTCTTCTTGGATTGAGAGAACGGAGGAGAGTTGGGGCAAGCAACACAGGTGACTAAGGGAGTAGAAGTAACGCTGAAAAATGAATGATGGGGGAGCGGAGGGGTCCTTCCCGCCCTCTTTCACTCGTTCCTCTCCATGATAATATTAGATGGTGTGCACACTTATAATCTCAGTGCTCACCTGTGAAATACAGGCTGGCGCCTTAACTTTATTCAGCCTGCGCTGGAAGTGGTGGAGGGGGGAGAGGCACAAAGTGCCTACCAAACGTTGCCTCTTTTCCTAATTCTTTGATTCCTTATTTTCAAAAGCACACAAAGAAGAAAAAAGGGAGGAACTGATGAATTTTAAGAAAATTAAAATTTTATCAAGAATTAAAGGTAAGTTAAAAGGAAAATTGAAAGTTTATAATTAATAGATGGACACTAAAACTGGCAGGAAACGAGCCCAAGTGCCTCCCGACTGGGAGTGGTCTGTCTAATTAACCAGTTTTAACAAAAGTGGAGGTGAATAGACACTGAGGTGAATAATTGTTATAGCATATACCACACAAGTCAACATGCAAATTTCAAAAGTTGTTCTGCTAACTACTAAATGGGCGGCTGTTTCGCTCAGTAGTGAAAATGCTTTCCCACATTTGAGTAGCTAATCAGGCCAGGTAAAAAGCACTATTCACTTGTGTGGTATACTGTATACTTTCAATCTCTAGACAGACAACCTCTAGGACAAACGGAGAGATCTGCTTTCGTGACAGTTTTCTCTTCCTTAATTGTGCGCTGTGCCACTGGAAAGCAATCAATCCTTCTGGCCAGAGCTTTGCAACAAAGTTGTAGCAAAATACGCCAAGTTGAAGGTACTGAAAGTTTACAATTTCTAAACAGATTTCCGCTCTGGCAAAGAGTATGGTGTGTATTACTTCCATCGTGTCAAGAAACATTTCTGTAAATTTCCGAAATGTTGGTCTCCTGTTTCATGTAAAGAGTTGATTTCTTTATCAGGCCGAAGAGGAGGTCATTTTTGAAACCAATATCCTTTTCAGCCTTCTTTCAAATTAAAGGGTGGCTAGGCGCAGAGCATACGGTTTTGGTGAAAAAGAGATAGGGAGTTTCCTGTTTCCTGTGTTCTTTACCATCCGTACCCACCCGTACTTTGGGTAGCTCAACACTCATTGTGCTTTTATTTGCTTTTAACAAATATTACGCAACGTTTTAAAATGTTTTCCTAATTAGCTTCCTCCTCCTTTCCACCTCCGTATTTCAGACATTTCTATTGGATTGTCTCGCGGGTACACGCAAACTCATGCAGGGAGTCTATGTAAAGACAGTATAAATAAACAAACAATTTCATTTCCAGTTTAACAAAGACATTTATTAATGTCGTCAAAAAAATCACACAAGAAAACTGCAATGTACAAGGCGCATAAGTGTTGTTAGCTGCTGCAAGGTTCGTGCAGTCTTTAAAGACGTTTGATTTTCATCA
>Ga0126336_10000727_pt1 | contig 14846 bp, 4 predicted proteins | sample SidCmetagenome_FD_92530 | JGI IMG/M metagenome (GOLD analysis project Ga0126336, IMG submission 92530) | Coral microbial communities from El Islote,Puerto Morelos, Mexico - Siderastrea C C metagenome | ecosystem: Host-associated > Invertebrates > Cnidaria > Coral | place: El Islote,Puerto...
AATTTAGCAATTGTATAAAACTCCCTGGTGCGGGGGGTTGGTCGAGATGTTAAGAAGACGACTAAGATGTCTAAGAAAGGAGGTTATAAAACGAGAGCATTATTACATAAATGGCAAAGAACAGAAGAAGAAAATAACGACATCAAAAAAGATAAAAGGGGAAGAACCTAATTATGTCTGTTTAAGACATATTTCCCCCCCCCCCCCCCCCCCCCCCCCCCAGGGAGTTTTATACAATTGCTAAATTGTTCCATGGGTTAAAAAACTTGACATTTGACTTACTCAAAAGTATACAGCTATTTCAATTAATGGCTATGGCTATGGCTCGCCCTTACACAAAATAAATCAAATAGGCAAGTGCTTGTGGTAGTTTCACCTATCCTGGGAGTGACAACCGTGAAACTACAGCCAAATCACAAAAGATTTGCATCTACCCACACTTCCTTTTGGTCTTGTTGCGTGAGCTTGAGGCTTTAAAATCCGACAACGTTAATTGAAATAGCTGTATACCTAATTCAATAAAGGTTGCCTTGGGCATTGGGCAATTGCGCATTGGGAAGCTAATTTTTGGCGGTCACTCAAACAAGGCATTGCATTGTGTTCCGTATGCCCAAATACCCAATGTCCAAGTGCCAATGACCAACTGCCAAAGCCTTTATTGAATTACCGGTAGGTACATACTGAAAACAAGACATTCTACTGTGAGACCAACAAAATCTTGACCCAGTTAGAGTAAGTCCTTCTCCCATAACAGGATGTCGTCCTCCTAGGAGAGTAAGTTGTTCCCTAACAAGAGTAAGTTGTATCCCCACAAGGGTGAGTTATATTGATATCCCCACAAGGGTTAAGTTGTACTCCCACAAGGGAAAGGTGTACCCCCACATGGATAAGTTGTACTCCCATGAGACCAAGTCACATCCTCACAAGAGTCAGTTGTTTGCTCATAATAGCCTCGTAAATAAAATGGTCCAACTGTGTTGCATGCGACGTTCTTATAACACACCTGTGACATATAATTGTGTGGTGGAAATCAAACCCACAACTTGCAATCATTCTATCCAAGGTTTGTCATAACTGTGCAGTCCTAGACAGGTCAGATGCAACAGAATTGGACAGTCAAAATCAGCTAAGCCCTAACAAACAGAAAGACCAACACACTCATACCAGTTCTGACAAGATCCTGCAGTTTATTAACAATGCATTGAAAAGGTAAATAGCATGACATTTAACCGAAAATATAATTAGGTTACATTCATTTTTTTGATACACCTGTAAGACCGTCCAATGCACTTTCACTAGTTCTGCCAAGATAATTGTACATTTTATTAACAGTAAAATGAAAAGGTAAATAGTATATCATATTAGACCTTAAATGCCAAAAAATAAAAACAAAACAAAACAAAAACAGAAACATAAGTTACATCCTTTTCTTGACAAATTGGCTGTCAATACAGACCACCTTCAACATACCCACAGCTCCCAAAGGTGGCAGACTCTTTATACTGACTTCTATTTCTTAATGACTACTTAGTTTTGCTGGATGCACCTCAAAGCTTGATGAAGTCAGTACTTTGTTTTCCTTCATTAAAATTATTTTTGTATAGTCAAGCCTTAAAAGCTGCCCTCTTTCAATAATTGTTGAATGTCCTTTCTAGTTTTATCAATGTAAAATTCTGCCATTATGAAAACAAAGTACCAGTATTATATTTTAAACAATTCACTTGGAACGTCTGGTTCTCCTTATGCATTAGTAGGTTATAAAACTTGTTAATGTTTGGCATTAGAATCGGCTCGTTTGATAGTGAAGCATCACCAGTAATTAAGAAGAATTCAGATGTTCCAAGCATTTAATGGCCTAATTCCAAAAAATCCTTTTCTCTTACTTAATGCTTTAATTAACATTCTTTTTTTCAGGTACAATTAAATTAGCAGTAAACAGCTTTCAAGACTGAAATGTATTAATTTATTGTGAAATACTATCATAATGGAACCTACTCTTTAAAAATTATCATCTGTTTAAAATTTAGTTAAATTATGTGATTTCTTCTCGTCAGACAGAGTTTCCTTTTGAATTTTTTGTAGTCTGTTTTGATCACCTGTTCATAATTGTTGAAATTGTCTTACACAGCATCATACTTTTTTTGTAACCCCAGTCTTCCATCAAATTTAGTCATTCTAACAGCACTTAAATTATTAAACACTCTTAAGAAACAAAAATATGTACCTACTTGAAGTAATTAAGGTAACGTTGTAAAATATACAATGTAAGAGCACATCAAGCATTCCTGAAATGATAGCCATTATTTGTTCCAGTACAGGTTCAATTATGAAAGCTTGCATTGTCAGAGTTTACTTTTCATTAATTTTTCATATTCGTCTATCAAGTACAATTTGTTTTCTTTCCATGATTGGGGTGGAATGTTTTACTTTAGGGACACTGTTGCTTTGGTGGGAGGCTATCATTCAAGGATATACAGTTTGCAGCTCAGTCATGCAGCCTTTATCAATTTGATTCAAATTTACAGGGAAACTGAATCCTCTAATTAAAAAAATTATTCTAGAAATCCAGTCAAAACCTCTGTCAGACTTACTGCTTTTAAATTTAATAAAGTAACCATGGATGTCCTAAAACCAGTACGGTAACCAAACCAAGTGGATAAAAAAAATGATGTCAGTGAATTAGATTTTAAAAAGGCCTTCATTCAATAAATTGATTTTGTAGAATTTCATAATCAGCCCAAATAACAGGTTAAAAACCTTGGACCAATAAAGATGATTTCATTATGAACTTGCACCCACTCTAAAACTTACTTGAGAATCTGTGCCCAAGAAAAATGTGAGGGGTGTTGGGAGGGGTTGGGTATATAAAGGTGGGTTGGATTAAGGGGAAGGGATTGAATTAAGCATGAAGATATCTGCAATGTTATTACAAGTACTGTTTTTTATAGTTTTGAGATGGTGCTTGTTCATACATTTTTTTTGTCAAGTTATGAGATACATTTGATGTGGCTGTTAATAGAAGAGTTACAAGTGCAGAAAAATCCCTCTAGGGTAGAGATATATGAACAGTAGTTAAATACAGGATCTTTTTGCATTTAAATCCTTCTATTGAATCAGCCATCGTGTACATGTATATGCTATACCTTCCCTAAGCAAGGTTTCGTCAACTTACTTGGGTTATGAATAGGAATATTAATTAATTTAAATGTTTTCAATTAATGACCTCATGAATGAATGAAATAAAATGCAGCAGAATAGATTAACATGAACTCATGTTTATGTATGAAAAAGCTGATGTCTCATGTCACAACACTTTCCTTGGGCAACAGGCAAATACTTTTTTAGAGTGGATTATTCTGAATCATTGAATGAGTATTTTCTGCAACTTTCCTGCAACATAACAAATGTTTTAATCATCTTTCATGTGGGTTACTCAGGCTTATTATGCAAGCATTGCAGGATGCCGTATTCAGCAATTGAATGTTTTTGTAATCAGTGCAGTGGTTTTTGACTTCCATGAACAGATGGAATTTGAGCAGTGAAAAAAAACTACGACTGAAGGTTAATGAGCTCCATGTAATTTATAATTTAAATATTGATCAAGTGTAAAGTATCAGACAACTGCAGCTCATCTGCAACTGCTGTCTGTATGACAGAGGTTCTGATGTATGCACAAAAGGCAGCACTATGTAATTTATTGTTAATTACTTCACTGTGTAGTTTCAAATGTAACAGCCACCCAAATAAAGGTGAAGTTACAATAAGTAATTATAGTTATTAATATAAAGTTTGTAGTTTGCTGACTAATCCTGAAATAGATTTAATTAAGACGCTGCCGAATATTACACCTAAAAGTTATGGAAGGCTCCTGAAAGAAGCATTGTTTGAAGGCAGTTAAGCCTCAAGACACATGGTGCAACATTGAGACTATTTATACAGTGAAATACCATTAAATAAAATTAATGTGTTATGAATTGTAACAAAATTGTGGTGCAGTTCCACCCCTGAATCGTGCTCACCAATCATTGTACATCCAAATTATCTTGTCACAAATACTGTGCAGACATCACAATGCCAAATTTATTTTAAGTTGGGCACAAAATGTAGCACCATGGCTCTGAGACCTAATTAACAGATTAATACAGTACAGCAAATAAGAGGTATGTCTTAACTTCTGCCTAAACTTACACAGTTTGTGATTATCAGTTCACCTTTAATTAATGTCCATTCAGTCTGACCTTGATGGACTCAATTGTCCTGGCTTGATCTCTTGGTGACTGAGCAGTGAATCCTCAGGTCTGTTTAGGGTTCCAATAACAAGTTTTGTCCAAAGCAATTCTTGAAGTATCAAAATCTTGTCACTCAAAATTTTTTTTCTCCATATTTTCCTCAGTCTGTCACTTGTATTTTGCTGCACTGTTGATGGAGTAGCTGGTGCCTTGAAGTTCAGACTGAATAAATAAATAGTCAGAACACAATATTAACATATTATTATGAGCTTAAGATCTTCAAATTAAAATTTTGCTCTTTAAAATTAAGTTTTATTTTAATTTACAGCAGTGGTTAATTTTGAAAGTGCATGAAGGTGAGAGCATCCTGAAGCATAATTCTTTAACGGGCCATTTGTTTTTACACTTTAAATTTGGGATTTTCTCTTGAATTTTAATTCTGGGCATAATTCTTTAAAGTTAAAGGGTTGAGAGTCTTGAATAAATAAAAATCAAAAAGACACTTTAATAGAATTATGCCCAAAATTAAAATTCAAGAAAAAATCCCAAATTCTTTCTTTCCTCCAATTAATGGTGAAAACAGGGTTGGCCAACCCTGGAACAAGGTTGCAGGGTTAACATCATGGTAGCTGATTAAGGTTATAGTCACACTCGGGTCTCACTGAGTCTCATCTCCTCTTAGGTGGATCCTGTTGGCTGTCGGCCGAGAGTTGAAACTTCAATGATCCAAGTCTGGTATAAATATTATCTGTCGGACACCAGCATGAACTCTGAAGTGGATGTCCAGGAATTTCACATCATTAGCTGAACTGTCAAAAGTAAGACAGTATGTGAGTAATGTTCTATATGTAACTGGCTTGTTTAAATGAATTTATAGTCATCTCACCATGTTTAAACTAAATGACCAGTTTATCAATAAAAAATAGTGCAGTTACTGACAGCTAGAGGAATAAAGAAGTTTCCTATCAACTGAACTGTCAAATAACAGACGTAGATGACTGAAATGAACTGTTGCTCTTTGGAAGCTTTAGGCTAGCTTGTTGCAATGAACCAGACCACCTATGTATTTGAACAGGGCTTCTTTTTTTGGTAAGAAAAAATGTTAATAAATTTTCATGACTCGACATTAATTTGCATAGCCTAGGTCTGGTACATCAAAATTCTCATGGTCTCTAAGTTACCCTGAGAGACTTGAAAAAAAATTAGGCAATTAACTATGTACCTTAATGTGACTTATTTTCACGGGACTTAATTTTCCAATTTTTGTGCATTGCAAAAAAATTGCGAAATTTAAGACCTGTGAATAAAGGTTCTCTCAAAAATTAACGATGATCCAAAATTTAATAGTCCTTACAATGTAAAATGCTATATAAAACTGCATATCCCAACAAGAAGAGAAGACTTTGAAATACTGATTTGTATTGTACATAGAACACTTTGCTTTGGCATTTAATAAACAAAATTAATAAAACTAAATAAGTTTGCAGGGAAGCTGGGGGTTAAAAATCTATTTGTTAATGCGGGTCGACAGAATTTGGAAAATTTTAGGTTCTTTTATTGACACATTATTTTTCTGTTAATTCTGGAAATTTAACCCTTGCAAAATTTGCCTCTCCGAGTGAACAATAAGGTAGAAGTTTGTCCAGAACGCCTTGGAGCCAAATTGTTGAAGTTTGTCCAGAAAGCCTTGGAGCCAAACTGTTGGAATTTCAATATTAACTGTGGGGTAATTTTCTTCTGCTCTACTCAAGGGCTTTGAATTTCTGTCGCCTAAATTATTCTATTTGTCTTACCAGAGGTGCCATGGGATATAGCCACACCAGCTTTTGCTAATTAATTCTTCTGTTGATGACAAAGATGAGACAAATGGCCGGCTAAGATCTGAATATAAAAAAATTGCTCACCTCTATCCTGTAGAAGAGTCAGCCCCTCATTCAAGGGCTTTCTTTGACTCCAGTGGAAATCAGCAGTGTTTTATTCTACAGGTCAGTAGCTCTTTCTACTATGATGTTTATGTTCCTTTGTTCTGAAGTATAGGATCAAAGCTTGAACCTCACTAAACCTCATATTTTCACAAAGACAAACACAAAAAGTATACATACATAATTATATACTTTTTGTGTTTGTCTTAATCTTTGGAATGATTGCAAACCATCCGCGAAATGAAGTTATCATCCAGCTATCCATTTAGTAACCAGCCATCCATCCATCTCTTTATCTACGAGTGTCGGGTCCATCCAACTATCCATCGATTCATGCCTCCCTGCTCCCCTTCATCCTGCACTCTCCCCTCCATCTCTTCTTCCTCCCTTCCTCCCTCCCCCTTCCTCCTTCCCTCCCCCCCTTCCTCCCTCCCTCCCCCCTTCCTCCCTCCCTCCCTGCCTCCTTCCCTTCCTCCCTCACTCCTTTCCCCTTTACATTCCTGTTTCCCATCCTCCTGCCATCCCCTTCTTCCCTACCCTCCACCATCCCTCTTTTCCCTCCACCCTCACTCTTCCTCCCTCCCTTCTTCCATTTAACCCTTATGCTCCCTACCTCCCACCCTTCCCCTCCTCCTACCCCCTCCCTACCTCCCTCCCTCTCTCTCCCTCCCTTCCTTTTAATCCACCCATCCCTCTTGCCTCGCTCCATTTATCCCTTCCCATCACTACCTCCACCCATTTCTCACCCCCTTCCCTCTGGTCCCATCCGCCCATTTCTGTGTGTGTGTGTGTCTGTGCCTGTATAATTCATTCTGTCTGTCTCTGTCTGTCTATCTACAGCTATCAATTTAAGCCTATCAAAATGGCACAGGTGCTGTGGAAGCCTCCATTTCCTGTAGAGGATGCCGTTTCCAATCTTGATAGTTTATTCCAGATGCCAGTATCTGGTGGACATTAACATGGTATAATCATGGTATCTCAGTTCTCTGTGGCACTGCAGACAGTCAGAACTTTAAAAATCTCTCTAAAAACTTGCTGGGGAAGTTGTGCAGTATGCTGGCCCGCGATAAGATCTGGAACTTCCTGTTAAATACAATGTTTCTCAAGAACAAGGAATGTTTAGCAAAAATGACAATGAAAGAAAGCTATTTCATATGGATTTTATTATTTAAAGTAACCAATGTAAAGATGGGTTTGAACCCCTTTTCAACCTCAGATTTCACTCTGTTCTTTCTTTGTCAGCTTTTGCAGGTTTTCAGTCAATTAATATAGCAAAGAAGGGTTGAATCCCTTTTTAGCCTTAGATTTTATTCTGTGCTTATAATCTTTCCCAAGTCTTATTTATTATGCCAACAATATAGCAATGATGGATTTCAATCACTTTTTATCCCACAGCTTTGATTCTGTGTTTTCTTTGCAAAGCAAAAAGGGATTTGAATTGCCTTTTAAGCCTCAGATCTTATGTCACTTCGTTTACCAACTTTATAACTCTCCCATTAATATCATTTACTTTTGAATAATTGTACTTGAGCCTCCGGACCTCCTTGCCTATAATGGAGCCCTCAAACACCCTTTATTTGCATCTGCAGACTCTGGGTACAGTTGACCATTTCTGGTTTGAATCCCTTGGCGAGCGTCTTACTTCTTCTTGCAGAAACTAACCTTTGAAATTGGTGATGACTTCTGTTAATCGCTCAGTTGCAAGACAGCAGCCCTGACGTCTTTAGCTTTTAAACCTAGTAACCCCTTGCACATTGTTAGGCAATATAGCAAAGACAGGTTTAAACCCTTATATTTTTATATATGAAGATTTTTATATATACTCTGGCCTTTCCTTGCCTACTTTAACAGATGCACATGATCAATGCATATAGCCAAAAATCGCATTTGAATCCTTTTCCACCCTTAGCAGATATTTGTCAGTCGATACGACAAAGAGGGGTTTGAAGCCCACGTAAAACCGACTTTACTCTGCTTTCTTTGGCAACTTTTGCAAATTATATTGTCAATCAAATGTAGGGAAGATTGTCTCCAGTCCCTTTAAGCTTCAGATAATGTTGCTATGCTCTGATCTGATCTTCCCCAACTTTTGCAGTTTGTTAATCACCATAGGGTTTGAATCCCCATGCCAAAGCCTCAGATTTTTCTCTGTGCTCTCTTTGCCAACTTTTTCTAATTTTTTAATCAATATAATTTGCATTTGAATCACATCAGAACTTCCTTATCTTAAAAGCATCCCTTGAGCTCTGTTTATTTGTAACTGCATGCTAACTTGGCAAAATTCACCAATTTGGCAAACATTATGTTTTGTTTGTTTACGAAGGGAGCATTAATTTTATCTCTGCAGGAACTAACCTCTGAATGACGACGGGTTCTGTATCGCCAAGGTGTGGCTAAAGTTGTTGCACAGTGGCCATAACATCAGAAATTTCCTGTTATAACACAGATGCAATCAGTTCTCAAGAACAATGATATGCTAGTATAAACTTTCACAGATGGTTGTCAATTCAGGAGCAAAGTTGGGTATGAGTCCCTTTCAAGCCTCTGATTTTGATCTGTGCTTTTTTTGCCAACGTTTGTAGATTGTTTATTCCATATACCAATTTTTCTCAGTACTTTCTTTGCAAGCTTTTGCAGTAAAGACAGGTTTGAATCCCTATGTATTAGGCCTCAGATTTTACTCTGCTTTCTTTGCCAACTTTTGTTAGTCAATATAACAGACAGGTTTGAATCACCTTTAAGCCTCAGATTGGCTGTGATCTTTCTTTGTTAACTTTTCTTAGTTGTCAGTCAACATCAATTATGTTTGAATCACACCAGGGCTTCGTTGTCTAAAGTAAACCTTGCGCTCTCTTTATTTGTATCTGCTAACTTGGTAAAATTCACCATTTTGGCAAAGATTATGAGTTTGAATCCCATAAGAGCGTTATTTTTTTTGCCTGTGGAAACTAACCTCTGATAGGTGACGACCCTTCTTCCGTATTGCTAAGTCTAGTAAGATGTCGCTTAAGTTCGTGGACAGTGGCCATGTCATCTGGAATAACCTGTTTAGACTTATATGCAATCCTTCTCAAGAACAAGAATATGTTAGTATGAACTGTCACCGACAGTTGTCAGCAGGGCTCGTTTGAATCCCTTTTAAGATCTTATTCTGTGCTTTCTTTGCCACTTTTTGCAAATTCAGTGTCAGTCAATATAGCAAAGACGGGTTTGGATCCCTTTTAAGCGTCAGATTTCACTCTGTGCTTTCTTTGCCACCTTTTGCAAATTCATTGTTAATCAATATAGTAAAGACGGCTTTGAATTCCTTGCATTGTAAGCCTCAGATATTAAATATTCTCTGCTTCCATACGGCTGTCAATCATCATAGCAGAGATAGGTTTGAACCCCGTTTTAGATTACAGATTCTTTACTCTGTACTTTCCTTGCCAGCTTTTACAGATTGTCAATCATTATAGCAAAGACGGGTTTGAATCCCTTCCCGCCTCAGATTTTGATCTGTGCTTTCTTTGCCAGCTTTTGCATAAAGTCAATCAATATGGCAAGAACGGTTTGAATCCCATGTAAGCCAACTTTTGCAGATTGTCAATCTTTATAGCAAAGATGGGATTTGAATCCCTTCTATTTTCTACTTATTTTGTTATCTTTCCTTGGAACAAGTTATGAGTAAGTTATTTTCCTAAATATTTTTACTTACAGTCACAAAAATCTGGTGAAGAAACCTCTTCAGTTGCAAGTCTTCGGAGTTGCTGAATGGTGCCCATGGCTTCTGGAACTTCCTGTGTAATTTAGATTCAATACTTCTCAAGAAATAAATGGTTTAATAAAATCATATTGCTAACCCGATTTATTGTTTTCTGATTGAAAATTGGGGTGCTTCCCTTTTGTGAAAATTCCTTGGTAAGATGGGTTCGAATCTCATGGAAAGGAAACATTTGGAAGATTCTTTAAAGTAGGACACTTCAGCTGATCAATAAAGCTTAGTTAGGCTTGATTTTCGTCAGAACTTCAGATATTTAACTAAAGATGGGAAATCTTCTGAGATGAATTATGTACTTACAGTTCTGGCTTCGCTGCACCACTCGTTTCATTCGTGCTCGTTAACTGTGCGTGATCTACGAACTAAGCACACGTTCAGGTAAAATTAGCTTCATAAAAAAATCACAGGGCTTACCTTCTGTGGCTGATCTCCTGTGTCAGTCACCGTTCAAGCGCTTTTCTTCAGAGGTGACACGCCCAAAAAATAGTGTCTGATTTGGGAACAAAGCACACGAGCAGGTAAAATTGGCTTCTTTTATTAATTAAGAATAATGAAGCTTACGTTCAGCTTCATAAAAAAATCACAGGGCTTACCCTCTGTGGCTGATCTCCTCTGCAAGTCACCGTTCACGCGTGTCTCTTCAGAGGTGACGCACCCAAAAAATAGTGTCTGATCTGGGAACTAAGCACACGAGCAGGTACAATTGGCTTCATTTAAGAATCATAAGGCTTACGTTCAGTGGATGATCGCTCCTGCCAGTCACCGTTCATGCGCGTCTCTTCAGAGGTGACACGCCCAAAAACAGTGATCTAGGAACACGAGCAGGTAAAATTGGAGTCATATAAGAGTCATAAGGCTTATCCTCAGCGGCTGAACTCTTCTGCAAGGTACCGTACATGCGCGTCTCTTCAGAGGTGACACGGCCAAAACGCAATGTCCAAAACAGGTGACTGCAAGTAAGTAAAGCACGGAGCGATGGAAGCTAAAATACAGTTTCTGAAACAAAATCGTCAAGGTTAGTTCTTCAGTAAGTACCTTTTGTAGGTACTAACTAAAGCGTTTTAAAAGAAACCACAATCACAGACTTGTGTTTTAAGAGCTTTATTGTCAAAGCGTAATTTAGTTACAACGATGTGCGCGAAACGCCCCTGAAAATAAAAATTTCCAGAAATAAAATAGTGAAGGTTAGCCTTTTAGTTAACTGAAGTGTTTTAAATTAAAGAAACCACACTCTCAGCCTTGTGTTCTTTGATTTTTATTTTCAAATTACGATTTAATTACAGTGATGAGCGCGAGTAGCATTGCGACTAAACGCACCTGAAAATAAAAAAAAATTCCTGAAATAAAATCGTCCAGATTAGTAGTCCAGTAATACCTGTGTAGGTATTACTAGACATATCCCTGAAAATAAATTATCAGAGGTTAGTATTAATTGTTAAGTTAGCATACTACCCGACCTGAAATATAATAGAAAAGGTTAGTTAAGTTTAGTAATACCTGAAAAGGTATTACTAAACATTTTCCTTAAAATATAATCTCCTGTTAGTATTGTTGCGTAGTTACCTAGTGTATGTTAAGAAATAAAGACACAATGACCACACCGTAGCTTTAAAAGATTTTATTTATTGTCTTCATTAGTTACAGAGATTAAGATTTATTTAATATATTGGGGTGCGCTCCTAAAAGAAAAATTTAGCTTCCAGTGAAACCGAAGAGTGTTCATGTGTCCTTGAAAAAACTCGACACCGAATGAAACACTCCAGGGCCACCAGAAGTACGCAGGGATCGAAGCGGCTTAGTATCGACAGAGTCGATACCAAACGCTTACGTATTTATTACCGAATTGAAAAGCCGAATCGAAAAGTGAATCGAGAACGGAGCCGGAACCCGAATCGAAAACGGACCGAAAACCGGAGCGAGCGCATGATGCATTGCACTTGAAGATAATGCCTAATCCGAATCATCGCCATCTGCTGTCAGCGTAGCGCGTATGTTGCATTCTCCTCGTAAAATTCACCGAAAAGAAGCAGATGAAACGATGTTCTGGGACTGGCGTTATCTTCTAGTGTCACGCAACATGCAATAACGCGCGCGAACTCGACGTACCTGGTGCAACTTATGTCAGGTTGAGTGTTTTTACTTCGGGCTGATCAACGTGGTACAGCTCATGTTACGACTGTTGCATAAAGTTTTGTCGTAGCGATAACCGCAACGCCATCAATGCCAATTGGTCAGATTTTTTGTACGCTTTCGACGTGTCCCGAGCTGGAAATCCGAATGCCACAGTTGTCACACGAGTTGTACCATACGAATCAGCCCCACCTTACATGGGCTGCTGTCACGCTGTCATCGACGCAGGCTCAGGCTCATCAGGCCTGTTCGCGGTCAAAACGGCCGCAGATGGTTGTGTTGACTTGGCAGCAAGTTGGAGTTGGTCAGCGGCGAAGTTGTAGTCCGGCCGGCCACTTATTTAACAATAAGACTACAAGCTCGAGGCCTCTACTGGCTGATAATTGGCGAGGGGCAAAGCCATGAGCCAACTTAGAAAGTCGATAAATGCCGAGAGCGAGCAGTCGTCGGCGTTGGCCCAGTGACAAATCTATTCAACAAACAATGCCGAATTGACATCTCCGCTTCTTTTTTCGTGTGCCTGCAGCAATATTCCACGTTCTTTCCCAGAGTGGACTTCGAAATCACCCCGACACTTAGTCAATCAGGTTTCTAGATTTGTCAAATAATTGTCACCGAGTCCGCCATGCCGTACGTTATAGCTGTTTCAACTAACACTGTCGATGTCAAGCTTCATTGACGCAAGTCGCACAAAGACTACACTAGAACAAGGAAATTTATAGCTACAAACAGCACAGCCACAAAATCTTGTTCAATTTAGCTGAATGGGTTACGTGTGCGCACTAGCTTTGCAAGTTGGCAATTGACGTTACCTCACACGATTTGCGCTCTTTCTTGAATGAAGGCAGAAAAACTTCCAAGTGGCTTCTTGTCCGTGTTCGCGTTTTGTTGCGTTTCGTGAAGTCTGAACGTCAATATTAGTTGAAGCAACTATTTAAGTTATCTCTACGCGCCATCTACTCTGTCTATTCTTTTACCTAATCCAACAACCAGTGATTTTAGGCGGACGATGTCATACTCCTTCATTTCTTCTTTTCTTCTTGTAAAATAACGTCTCAATGCAAATAGCCCATTTTCAGTCATCATAATATGGTCTATTCTTCCATCGCCGCATGGGCATTGGCAGCTACCTCGCCTTCTTAACAAGCTATACTAGTTACCTATACCGTTTGGCAATCAGTGGTCTTCTTTCTTCGGCCGGCCGGACCCAGTGCCTATCTCCACGTGTCCGTCGACCAGTCCCCATTGTATAACGGTTATCCACGATGTGAAGTCTACGTACGCCTACCATTTGTAGACGATCTGCGCCTGCGTGGTGCGATGCAGGGCTTCTAACAGGAGAATCCTCCCACAAGGCAAAATTAACAAGAAGACAAACTCGGTAGTCTAAGTGTCAACGCCGCCAGAACGAGAAAATCCTCCCATCTGTTACCTAAGCTAACACCTAATAACTTTGGCATTCCACTTCCATTCACTTGACTTTTGGCCATTCTCATCCCAAGAGCCACAAGTCTCTCTTACTCGGCGGGGCCTGAGCTCGAGGGGCAGGTGGCCCATGGGACAAGGATACACTTTTCGTGCGAGTTCATGCGCAACCTGTTTCCAGGACCTTACTCGCACCCGTCAGCGAATGGAAGAGAACACCTGGGAATTAGGCCCAATTAAACTGCCTGTCATTTGATGTTGATCCGATGATTTAGCGTCGTCGAGTGGGCTCGAAGGCTAACTACGCTTACGTTCTACGCTGTGGTGTGTGCATTGTCCCATTGTCCCCAAAAGTAACCTGCAATAAGACTTGCTCTCAATAGACGGCTTGATTGCAGATTTCCTTGGAAGTTACTCTAGCCGGTCCTAAGACTAACCTACGCTCGCAAAATTGATCGTAAGCAAAAAACTTCCCTTTTTATGAACTGCGAACCGCTAATGTTTTCATCTCGTAAAATTAATGGTTTCCGGGCCCGTCGAAGTTGTTTCTTAGCAAAATGCTAACTTGTTCACAGAAGTAATAGCAAGTCCAAATTGGCGAGCCTATACTATCTGTACTGTGTACATGCAACTAGAGAAACCAATCAACTTGTATGGAGTGGCCAAATCAGGTCTCCTACAACTATTGAATGGTTAGTAGCTTCCAGTTTCCTAAGTTATGTAAGCTTTAATTACGTGTCTGGTTGAACCTTACGAGAAGAGCTTCACTTGAATACAGCGCGTCAACTGACAAGTGAAGTGTTGTTGTTCAATTGACTTAATTTCGCGCAACTAAGCGGGAGAATCGATGATGACGACGACGACGGTGACGACAAAGTGTCTCCGGAAAAATCGAAGCGACGCCACGAACCAAACACGAAGCCAACGTGAAAAGAAAAAAAAAGACGAAAATTAGCCGAACGCGAATCGAAAGCCTACTAACCTGCAAAGGAACCCAGGGAAGCCTAAGGGGAGGAGCCACCCCAACCCAGGGGACCCACTAACTAATCTAACTACAATTTATTTAAGCCGAAAGCCGAATGAGAAGTCCTTAGACTTCAATCCCAACGTGTGTGCATCGTGTGCTTTGTAAGGTTCATCCAGAGCTCTTATTTAATTACCCCCGCTCCCAACCCACACGAAAATTTAGCTGACCAGTAGAATTGAAGTATCTTCCATCGGTCTTGGATGGCTTGGGTGAGGTTAGGCTGTTCTGGTTGTACACTGGATAAGGTTGGACTGGAGAAAGGTCTGAGCGGTGCCATGGTGGTCTGTTCTGAACAGTTATTGGGTGTGCTGTGGCTCCGGACTGAACACTGGGAGTGCTGTTGATGTGTCCCT
>Ga0126336_10000728_pt1 | contig 14830 bp, 13 predicted proteins | sample SidCmetagenome_FD_92530 | JGI IMG/M metagenome (GOLD analysis project Ga0126336, IMG submission 92530) | Coral microbial communities from El Islote,Puerto Morelos, Mexico - Siderastrea C C metagenome | ecosystem: Host-associated > Invertebrates > Cnidaria > Coral | place: El Islote,Puerto...
CAGTTGACCTAGAGCAAAAAAGTAACATTTTTATTTTAACAGTCATTAATAAAACTCCCTTACAGCTGTAATCAAACTCTCAGGCGAGGTCTAATATGAACACCAATGTTAACTTTTCAGGGGCTCAGTTCTTTGCTGTTTCTTATGTTACTATAGCTAGATGTTATGTAAGTCAAATGGCCAAGTAGCTATAAACCTAAACAGGAGGAAAATATTATATTCAGCAGGATAAAAAAACATCATAATGAGAAGAAAGAATAAAAATTCCTTGAAAAAAAGTCATGCTCAAGAATCCCATTAACAACATTATTTTCCAAAAAAGTCCAAAAAGACCAATTTTACCTAAAAGAATTCATGACTACAGCAACCAAAACTGCAGATGTAGGCATGCAGGTCAACTCTCCCGGTTTACATGTATCTGGGAGACCCCTAGATAAAAATAAGTGAATTGGAAATTATACAACTTTTCGATATCATCTTAATATCATTTTCAAGGAAGAAAAATTACCATTTGTCTATATACACCTGAAACAGTGTCAAATAGTTCCACACTGATTAGCCTCCTGGATAAATTTAATCACCCAGTCTATTGTTTGGGTCACAAAATCTCCCAGACAACAGCAATCTTGGATCTTTCTTTCAAAAAAAAAATAATAAAATAAAATAAAATAAGATTACAGAAATCGTTTCCACACAGCAAATATATTTTTTCTTTCTAAATGGGAAAGAAATTGGAAACGCCAGGGAGTTCACTTTATTGACTCCTCAGAAAGGGTTGTAATTGAGAATTGAGGTTGAACTTTCAGGCTCCCAATTTCAGCACGATCAGAATAAGCTGGATATATTTCATCAACAATTATATTTCTACGTCTTCGCCACTTAATTACCTTTCATTGAGGTCTGTTGCGGCCTTTAAATAGCGGAAATTTATCGCCAAAATGAAATCTCCCAGTAGTAATTCCTTGTTTGGGCAATGTACGCCATTTTGAATTCTCATTGGAAAACCGCTGTTCAAAGTGTTTCCGTTCTCACGAAGCCTACTGTGTGACTATGGCGCAAAAAAGCGCGGGTCGATCAACAACTCATTATTTTTTATTCCTGGCAACGATCGTATCAAAGAACAATTTTGCTACAAAAGACGCGACCTAATAAAACGATCGCAAATGACTTTCAAAAACACAACATCTAGAATTTTTTCCAAACTTCTTTCATTTTGTGTTGTGATAACAGAAGACAGCAAGTCAGAATACAATGTCAGAATTGAATGTAGTGAGCTCAAAACTGGCTCAAAGCTTAGGCTTACCTTTTTTGAGGAGCTGCTTTGTGAGACAGTCGGCAAGAAGCAGTCAGTATCTTGCGAAAATACAATAGAAGATGGCAGTGGCGTCACCAAACGGCAATTGCAGGGATCGAACTCACGGCCATGTGAGTGCAAGCTGACAGCTTCACCCGTTAAGACTGAAAAACTTCCAAACGTCTCTTCTTGAAATAACCGCAAATTCGGCGCATGGCGAAGAAATATTGCAAACAAACCAAACGAAGAAGGCACGATTTCGTACTTTCCTTGGTACCGGCTTCACTGACTTCACTTTGCTTCCCATGTGGGAATACCAAAATAAACTGTTGTTGTTGTCATAATTAAATATCAACCGGAAAGCGGGCGGGGAACTTCTTCCTGTTTGTTACAATCTAACAATTCCTGGCTTTTACCCGAGAAGTGGAAGAACAGCACTTTCTTTAGAGCCATCGGCCGGCAGTTCTATTTAACCTCGAAGAGACCGTATTCTCAAGTGACCTAAACATGTGATTCATGAAATTCGTCACTCGTCAAGCCTTAATTTGAGCCTGACATGTTAATCATATTTGATCCGCATTTACCTCGCTTTGTTGACAGAAATTAATTACGGAGTAAACCGCAACTTAATTAATTCGGAAATCGGGTACTTCCAGTTCAAACCCACTCGCGTCTTGTCATGGAATTGTTAATGGCTTTGAGAAGACTGGTTACCGAACCAAAATCTCGGTTAAAATAGAAAAAAAAAACAGCACTAAAGGGACCCACCACACTAGTTCCAATGAGTTCTCTTGCATGCTTCCTTTCCTCCTCTGTTCCACTGATTATGTGCACGTTGCCATCTTTACAAATTACTGTCGCTCCAGATTGGGCACTGATTTCCCTAAGTCTGGTCTGCCGCTTACCTATCACTATCCCCTTGTATTGATCTTGAATTTCCACTAGTTGCCAAAATGTACCCTGTCCATCTCTCTGCGTATATGAAAATAAATTGAATGCCGCTCAGTTGCGTCAAAAGGAAGTCAAGTTAAAAAAAAAAAACCTCATTGAGATCGTTCTAGATCAACCCAGTGAGCACACAAAGTGCACACAGAACACTCCGAGTTAGTAAACATAAGATGTTGGTTGAATATAATGGACGTGCGATCCCTTTTTTTTTTCTCGAGACAAATACAGTCAAATACCAAAAACAGTCACTAGTCAAGAACCCAGCTGTCATGTTTGTGGCGATATATATAGCTTATCATTGCCAGGAAGTCTAATCGAGCATGCGCATTTGAAGATATCGCTTATATTTTTAAATTTTTTTCTTTCGGTATTTTGTCCTCCCACTATAGAAAAAAATATATGAGGTTTTATCATCATCATCATCATCATCATCATCATCAATTAAGATGCTAAAAACATAAACACATGAATTTCGAATTCAGTTCGGTTTTACGAAACTCAGTTATGAAGTCATATTTTATGATGCCGCTTTTGTCAAAGACCACGATGGGTGTGGAATATGTCTCAGGTGGTTTGCACCAGTGCTATCGAACTTGCTCGGTGGTATTCAGTTGATGCAGTCTTTCATCGGTTTGGTTCATCTAACTTACTCAGTACTGCATGTCGCACACATGCACTTCTGTTAAACGTCGTTGGTTTCGAACTAATCGAGGTCGGCATAACTAGAAATCAGCTTTTGTGCCAGTTTGACGTGTATATCACTTCAATGTTTGCGGACGTTTGAAATTCATCTGGCAAGATCAAAGTAAAATATTTTAGGTGACCTCTGCTTTCTGTGTGATCCCATGATCTTCCTAGCACGCTTTTGTGTCTTTTGTACACTTTAATTATGGATTTAACTTTCACAATTGGTCTCTTGTGCCACAATCCAGGTTCAGAACCCTTGTTTACAGAGAGGCAAAAGATAACCACCATAATGGGCGCGATTGCACAGTGAAGTGTTACTATTATAAATAAGGGTTCATTTAACAAATTGCGGGACCCAATTTCGAAAATGAAAGAATGCCAAATGTAGATAGTTCATTTACTTGTATTTTTTTTAAGAAACAAAAAATTCAAAATGACGTTTCCTGGTAGGAGAACAAAGCCAGGAAGAATAAAATCACACCGATTCATGCTTATCTGGAATCGCTTTTTATACGCGGTCATTTCGTTTGCTGGTAATAAAAAGTATCCTAATCATATTATGGTGGTCTAGCATTCTCATAGCAATGTTATACACAAATGAGAAGAAAAATGAAGTGATTTCATTGAAACATTTGCTAAATAATAAAAGAATTTGCTGAAATAATTTAATTAGAACACTCGGCCAGAACAATGCTATTGCCAAGTTTGACCAGGCGATTCGCTCACGTTTCAGTTTGGTAGATGGCTAAGCCTTTTACAGGCAGTAAAGAGCTTTTTGGGAATACTGTTTTCGTTTCATTGTGTTATAACGGGTAATCTTTGTGCCAGTGAAAAACGTGTAAATTGAAGTCCTTGCAGTACATGTGCAACAAAACACTGATAAGGCAAGTTCCCGTGCCTGAGTGCAACAAGGCCCTTTACTGATGATTTTTTCTTTGTTTGGTTTTAGAGCTCTACACTGTTGAATTGATCTTCCTTTCGAATCCCTGTATGAATTATTTACCTTCTTCTCTATAATTTTTGAGATATTTGTCATCATTCTTCTTACGTTTGGTCTTTCCACTTCTCATTGCACATTTTCATTTTAAAAAGAGCACTCGTATAACATTAAGAAATATGTTTTATTCAGTCAATGACACAGGTGACTCGGAAAAAAAATCCGAGTTCTCCCAACAAGAGTCAAACTGGCTATGACCAAATGGAGAGGGAGAGGGAGGGGAGAGGGGTGGGAAAGAGAAGGAGGAGGGGGCAGGAAAGTGGGAGGGTGAGATGGCGTGGTTAAAGACTAAAAATATACTCAAATTTGTCTCCCACGTCTTACCACTATTTCCATGATAAGCCTCCTAGCGCATGCTCGTTGCCTCTCATAACCCACGATTGTAAACCCTTCTTCATCCCTGCTCGTTGTGAAAACGTTTGCTCCAGATTTCTGCATAATTTCATCTAGCATATGACGACCCCTGCCAATGACAAGACCTTTCATGTTTTTTGGGACTCCTACAAACTCACTGCCCACTTCCTCTGTATCTTGTTCTTTAATACTGTTGTATTCTAAACTGGAAAGCAATAATAATAAACATGCAAGTTATATAAGCTTAGAGAAGGTTGGGATGAGATGAAACGAGATACTTTCATCATCTAAATTACAACGCCGTTTCTTAAGCTTTACTACTGTATAGCTAATCTCTAAACCAAAGATATTTGTATAGGTGTCCTGTTACGAATGGCGTTTATGCTCTTTCCCACCAAATGCGTAGATCTAGAGAATGTGTTGAGTTGTTCTAGAATGAAGACTATGAAAAGTCTAATGAATGTCTAGCGGTATTGCTCGAAGAAAAGTCTTTAGAAGTCTTGAGAATATGGCTACAGGTGATGATGGCCTTACGGTCGACCTCTCTGGTCCAAATCCTCTGACAGCACCAATTTCGCAGCGAATAGGACAATAGAACCAAACGATAGCACGATCTTTATCACAAATCTTCCAAAATTATCCATCTTTACTTTGCCCGATACTAGATGGCGAACGACGCGTGGAAGTGGGAAAAACTGGGCAAACTTCACGAAGCTGTCGATCTCGGCGGGCGTTAGAATTGCAAGCCTTATTTCACCTGTCTTTTTCCTTCCTTTCTTCTTTTGCAGGGATCCATATTAGCTTTTTTTCAAACTCGCCAGCTGGGCAAGTATGTCACAAAAGATACTTGCCCTGATAAAACTTTACTTACCCATTTAAAATTGCGTAATGATTAAATTGCAGTTAACAACAGGTAAGTGGAAAGGTTGCATTTTATTTTCACCATGGTACTGCAGCAGCACCGCATTGAGACTCCCGTCAAACACTTTCATTTTACATATTCAACTAAAGAAAAAGGATAAAGTCGCACTTGGGCCAAGGAGGCCCACACGGCTGGAGCTTGTCCCGGTTTCCGTAGCATGAAGCAACTGAGAGCATTGCTACTCCCCCCTGGACGGGATGCTAGTCCATCGCAGACGGACTGGAAAGATAGACCTACTTTGCATGTCAAACGTCCACTGTTTAACATTTTATTTGCTGCGTTTACTTTAAATTACGAGTACTTCTTGATCAAACTTTCAATTTGGCATTCTTCAACGTTGTGTCCATGTCACTTGCATCCTCAACACCACTGTCATTCTCATCTAAATCCTCTCCCTTGTCAACGCATCCAAGTCTCCACCTGCATCACTCTCTTCCTCCTCTTCCTCCTGATCATCCACTATGACCTCTACGGCATTGACGTCTACGGCATCACCAATGCCCCGCAACTCAAGTGCAGCCAAAGAGCGAGAGTCTTCATGCATGTTTGCATATTACTGCAGTACTTCAGCGTTGAGAACAAAAAATTGAGCCTGCAAATATTTCACGTCTGAGAGTACCACATAAGATGTCATATGCACAATGAAACGAAATTTAGAGTAAGGAATAACCGAATGGCTAGTGGACATTCAAAAAGCAGGTACATTAACGCGTGAGAAATTGAAGAAAAAAAATTGCCCCTTAAAACTTACTCGTCCGCCGGATGAGTTTGTAATTTTTGATACTCGTTCATAAGACTTTTTAGTCGTCTCGGACGACCTGACGACTGCTAATATGGATCCCTGCTTTTGGTTGGAGTTCTCGTTTTGTTTTGCACAATTACGCATAACTAAGTCACTGTGTAATGTTATACACTGTAAAAACTGTAATCACGCTTTCGTTATAAATAATTTGTTCTCTTGAAAGTAAAAGCATTTTACTATATGTAGTATCAGCATCACTGGGTTGTTGTATTCTAGATCACTTTCAGTACTATTACTTAGGGCCATTTATTGATTGTTCACGTGAGCAAATAGCTTGGTGATTTCAAAAATTACTGCAAAGAGTATTTATATGAGGTGGAATAATACAGCTGGGGTTCGATTCTTCGTGGATCAATTTATATTTTGTTTTTATTGGTACCTTAATAGGTAGCTTTTCGTTAAGTAAAAATTGTTGCACTGAAAATGCCTCAAATCCCAGAACTCACCAGACTTCTGAGCATTTGTTCTTACTTAGGAATCATTACACAGAAACTTCAATTCACCTTTCCAGGGAATAGGATAGTGGTGTTCTAATGTTGTTAAGAAAAGACGACCAAAACATCTTAGCATTAATGTTACCATTGATACTAGACCTGGCATACCAAGTGTTACATTATTCGAGATGACGTTGCAAATATACTGCTCTTTTGTTTGCATATTTTGTACTTATAAGAGAAAAGCCTTTGAAAAGATGGAAATTTCAAAGTCACCTAGCTTCCAACATGAATCAAAAGCTGACCTTCCTATGCACTCTCTTAGGTGTTTGTTTTCTGTTTAATTAAATTCAGTTGGAGTTTCAACGGTTATATCTCATTGGAACAGAAAAGAAATGATTGTCAGAAGTGCAGTGAAAAATTTCACTCAAAGCTTGGACAGTGGAGGCTTCATTAGCATGTAAAGCTACCACATTAGTGGTAACGGCATCAACAAGCATAAATGTCAAAGTCGTATCTTCCAATTAAGTTGCTGAAAAGGAAGTCATTTTTTCTGTCATTCATATTTTGGGGTGTCCTTAAATTAATAGAAGAGACAAAATTATAAAAAAAAGTTTCTACAGCTATACAATTTGCTAACTACCTTTTTATCTAATTTATTTTTGGAAACTTTTGAAATACAAGGTTTCTCGTGGCTTTGAGTTCTGACGAAAAAAGCGCCTTAAATTAAAAGTTAGTAAGTTAAAAATGACTTAGCAATGCTTGGCAAATATTTTTAAAGGCCAGAGTGTTTAAAGGGAAAGTGAAAATAATTATTTATAGTTGGAGATTATATAAATATTTTCAAGTACTTGCATTTTTTGTTAACAAACACTGCAACAGCGCTTAATTATACCTTTGCTCTTATTGACAGTGCATAATACTTTAACATAGCCAGCCACAAACATTTGCATTTCAATATTCTTTAAGTTCTTGATCAAGATCATTTAAGATCTTGTCAAGAAGTTTAAAGATTCTTGAAGTTATTGGCAAGAACTGGACCAAACTTTGAAGATCCTTCGTCTTAGTGGGTCCTTGAGGCTTTTGACAAGGCTTTTCAACTGATCCTTCAAGATCTTAGCAGGAACATCATTGAGGATCCTTGAAGATCATGGAAAAATAATTGTGATGATGCTTCAAGATCTTTGCAAGCAGTATGAGGAACCCTGAAGATCAACATGATCCTTAATTTCTAGAAGGGAAACCCATCTACACTCAGAGGCGAGACTCCGTATAGGCATCTAGCTGGTCTTGAATAGACCGTGACAACGTCTAGCTATACAAGGAATAATCTGCAACCTCTTTTAATTAATGTACACAGATTTAAAACCTCGCTGTATCGTGTGGTTTGTTTATTGATTAAATGTTATAGCATGGATTTGATTGGAAGAGGCTAGGGAATGTCGGTTTTTCACACCCAATAAGAAAAAAAAAGCAATGAATAGTTGTTTAGTACAACAGATGTACTTTTGTGACTGGATGGCGTGACCTTGAGTTACTAAGTAATATAAGTGAAGACGTGTCGTAAAAATAATTCATTCACAGACGCTTGGATCTTTTACCCAAGAAGTAAACTGTTCGAAGGATGAAAACAGTATTAAAGGTAAGAAGAAAAGCCCTACGTCACTAGTTGGATGCTAGACAGCCCATGAGATTCTACATTAAATCGTGACGTTCATGTTAACACAACAAACAGCACATTTTTGTAAGCGAACCGGCAGACGGCCCGTTTAGACGGGAATTAATACGAGCGGTAATTTAACCTTAAACGAAAGCGTAAAAGGTTGGCAAAAACTACCGCATGTTTAAGTTGTTTTGTTCAGCAGTGATTTCAATCAGGATGTAGTGACATTATCTAGGTTGCAGTTGTGGTTATCGTAGTTATGTAAGTGCATTAACTTCTCCAAAAATAACAAAATCTTAATGGCAATTCGCTCAAGCTTAGAAGGCAATGCTTGGCGAGATCTGGGGTATTGACTGGTGCATCAACTGAAATATATGTCTTACCGCTCACGCCGTGGATCAAGACCCCCACTCGCCATAGTCCTCTGACGTTAAATGTGTCGGAGTTTGAGTGATTCTTTCGTTTGATGCCGTTTTTATAGATGGGAAACGATTAACGAAAAAATCAACAACCCGCGAACTAGAAACCGAAAATACTTCCGGATGCAAATATTGTCGTTATGGTCTCAAGGAATGTCGGGTATAGTTGATGAGCGGCCTGGGGCGAGCTCGGTGTCTAAACAAAAGGAATATTTTGTGCCTTTTCGACTCTTTCAAGTCAATGGGAATTGCAGTTTGTTTCCTTTGTAACCTGTTCATAGATAAGACCAATCTCGTTTTATGGAACTATACAGTCAACTCTCTCAAAGCGGGCACCTCTTTCAATTAGACATACGTGGCTAGTCCCGACCAAATTTCACTGGTTTGTCTGTAACTTAACTCTCTCTAAGGAGGACACCTATCTAAGGCGGACAGGGAACACTTTTTTACCAAAACTCTGGTGAAAGATACTTCTGCAGTTGGACAATTGAAGTTCCGTTTTTTTTTTGTGCACAATCAATAGGTCATGCAGAAATTACTTCAAATTAACTTCCCTCATCAATAATATTCCGAAATTGTTCTGATCATAAGAAAAGGTCTGTTTTATTGTATTTTGTACAGTAAGCTGACGAAGGTCTCTTAGAGCGCAAGCCGAACAATTAAAAGGTGGAATCGAAATATCGCCAAAATGTTGGCTTTCAGTTATACTTGAGCTCTTTGCTATTCTCGTTCTAGTTCTGACGTTATGGGTTTCTAGTGTCAACTTACATTAACTCTTTATAAGAAGGACACCTCTCTCAAGCGGGCATCTAGAGCCAGGGACCGCGAAAGGGGTGGGTGGAGGGGGTTTAACCCCCCCTCCTTTTTGGTGCCATTAACGAATAATAATAATGCAAAATCTGGAAAATTCATTAGTCATTGATTAGTTTCAGTTTTTCCCAGTTACATCAAATTTTTATATGGACCAAACAGAAGCGAAATAGACACGGAATGCTCTACACGAAAAAAGTCAACAACAATTTTATTGAATGAAAGAAACATTTTAAAAGAGTACTCAGTGGTCTTTTTGGTAGAAGGCGTCAAGTTCAAGTTATGAATTTGCCTTCGATGACTTCATCTTTGTTCTCGGTTCTGTTGCGAACTCGGTCGGCAAAACGCTTAAGTTCGCAGCCTTTCGCAGCGGTCCCGACGCAAAATATAGCAGAGCTAGTGCCTTTTGTTTTTTTCCTACTCACAACCATGGTTTTTGAGGCGGTCTGAACACATTTTTTCAGGAAAAACACCAGTATTTTCATTTCGATAGGCATCTTGTCACGGGAAAAGAAATAAGTAGTAAAATTAACTCCTTCAAGTAAAGCCAGCGTCGGTGGCCTAGGGGAATAACGCCGGCCTCGGACGCCGGCAAAGCAGGTTCGATACTAAGTACCAGCAAAAAAAAAGAAAAAAAATTGGAGCTCCGCTTTCAGGCTTGGCTAAATCTATATATTACTCTAAGCCTTGTTTTCGTTTGGCTTGCATGATTAGTTTGACCTTGACCTTGAATGGTTAACGTTGAGTTGATTGGTTGACGTTGGGTCGAATTCTGGGTATAGCTGATTTATTTCCCACTTCTATAGGGTATGGCTAGTACTTTATCCTAAAATTATCGAGTGTTTCCAATTATGTCTAGGCCGTTGGTTTCCGTTTGTCCGTTGGAATATTTTGGTGTTCTTATCAAGTGCTCATTGAGATGGCCAAGTTCTTGAGGTTTGAAACCCAAACACGTCTGCAGCGACAGTATATAATTGGTTGCATTAGCGGTTGTAACCCCAGTTGAGTTGAGTTGAGTTGAGTTGAGTTGAATCTAATTAAGTAGAAGTAGAAGATGTAGCTGTCAGTAGTAGCTGTCAGTTGAGGTTGACACTGGTCAGTCGACAATAGAAGCATAGTAGCTGAGAGACTTGTAGACGAAAGATGTGCAATGGAATACAGTTGAAGGAGCTATATGCCAGAGGCTTGGTACCTCTCTGCATAGCAAGCGATTGCAGTTCAACCTATGGTGGAGAACCTGGGCGGAGCGTTAGTTACTCATATTTGTCTAAGTTTGTCAGTTATTTTCTCACTTAGATGTTGTTACTTGTACAGCTTTAGAGGAAGGCTTGTCCGTCCTTGTTAGCCATGTAGTTCATTTGTCCTATTTCGTTGTTTACATCAGTTCTTATAATGAGTAAAGTCACTTGTTTTTCTAAGAATGTGTGAGACAAACCTTGCTTTAATGCTTTGTTTTGAGATATAAATGATCAATTTCATTGAGGTATATGAATAAGTATGTAAAATAGGCTTCGTTTACAATTAATACCAATATTTTTTAGAATAGAGTAATAAACTCGCAATGGTCATGTTTTGCCTTACATTTTGGAATTATGAAGCAAAGTTGTCGTTTTCAAGTGGTCACTCATCATAAGGTCAAAGTACTTACTGTCAACAGCGTCTTCAACCATGCTCTTAACAGCAGCTGATGCGATCAGTCAAGAAGAACCTTACGTCAGTGAGCACAAGGCTTCAGTTGAGTGCAGTTAAGTGGCAGATGAAACGTGCTAAAGTTGTAGTGGTTTACCAAAAGCAAGAAAGCAAAGAACAGGATCTACCTTGTGAAAAGACAGGGTTATAGAAAACCCTATCCACATGTCGCTCAGGTTGCGTAACCCGTCCGTGGTGGCTCCATCCGCGTAGTCAAGTGCGCTTTTGGGAACTCTATCTTGAAAACTTTTAACCTGCTCACATTTTAATTACAATCGACGGAAGCTGATACCCTCACTTTCCTTTGGCCTCTAACTCTCGTGAACTTTCATTGACTCTTTTCTGCCCTTAAAGAGTATGAAAGCTTGTCGGCTCTCGTTTTAAGCTGGCCCAGGCATGACGAACTGTAGTCTGTCCCCATATAGGATTATCGGCCAAAGCGTGCTTTGATATTTGCTGAAAGTCGACGTTACTTCTTCGAGCTTTTTTATATTCATGTCAACTTTGCAACTGGTAGGATAGCTGCCAAAAGATCTCTGATCGAGTTATCCCCCACCTTTAGAATAGGTTGCTCGGTCCCTGAAACAGAGTGGTAGATGCTGTTGACATATTGAACCGATACAACCCACGGATGAGTTAGTATTTATGGGAAGGGAAAGACAATTGCACTCCACGAATTAATAAAAACTTGTCGTAATGTCACAAAGCATCGGCGAATCATGTGCATCTAAATCTCTATGGTCATGACCGTAAAAATTTGGGCGCTTTATTCTACAGCGACCGACGAGACTACTAATTCCTATCGACGAGGCTTAAAGGGCGTGTACGTCACATTTGATGTTCTGCTCTAACAGGCAATAATTAAAGTAGTTGAAAAAGTTCCCCCTCGTCGAGTAACAGGATAAAATATTTATATATTTCTGTTAATTTTAAGCTGATCTGAGATCAGTTTATCATCCTACTCCTACCTCAATCTCTCCTCTAACTTCCCATTACGAAGATAAAATGTCATTTAAGTATCTTGATGGGAAAGGTTAATAACTGTACATGAAGTAAAGAGCAGATTGACTGGCAGGTAAAATAAAACCGCGAAATAAGATTTTTGTGGAAGAAGACTAAAATCTACTAGATAGGATGCCTATGTATAAATCTGACATTTTCTAGACAATATGTCCTCCAACCGTGAAAACCGTGCCTCATGCACAATAGTAGTTGTAGTTAATTAAAAGTTCACTACGTTAATTGTCCTACTGCTGTTATTTCCCTGTTCCCCTTCCTCGTTAAATATTAATTCAGTGTTAATTCAAATATTCTTGATCTCATGTTGATTTTTGCTTATTTTCACGCGCAGTACTACGGTTAAATCTCTGACCTTGCTGTTGGTCGCGAGCTGTTTGCCTGCCGCGGCTGATGCAATGCAAAATTTGCAGTCTCTGGAGAAGTGCCATTTTTCTCTAAGGTCTCTTCTCACGTTTGCGTGGCCGTGATTTCTTAACGTAACTTGGACACCTCCTTGTAACACAATGACCAAACGATTTGTATACGTAATCGCCTGAGGCCGAGTAGAATTCAGTACAAACTTTCAAGGGCATTTTCAAAGTTTGCACAAAATTGCCTGAGTCGCCCAGCGACGACGGCAATATGTGAAAATTTGAAAATACAAGTGAAAATCTATCCCTAATTCTACGAGGACACATTGCAATTACGTGTTTATTAACCTTTCGAAACACAATCGGGCGGCTCTTAGAAGAAACAAACGTAGTCGCTCGTATTCAATTCACCACACAAGCAATTCGACTGTTGCTCCGCGTACAGAACCAAAAAAAGGCTGATTATAATAATTATTCATCTTTAGAGTTGAATACAAGTCTAATTCATTGACAAAATACACTTAAATCCGGCAAACGAGTGAATTTTATTCATCTGTGTTGCAAAACTTTCTCTTGTTAGTCAGAAAAATTATCACACATCACGATGATTGACCAAACAAACTCGTATGCAGAGTGCTTGTGAATATCTAATATTAATAATAACTTGATTAAGTGTCAAAACACTTTCCCATTCATGCTAATTGGAGACAAAACATAAAAAGAAGAAACTGACACCTTTCTTCCATTAAAAAGTATACCGACTGTGCCTTTGAGCGAATTCTTTCTTTCACCAAGTTGTAGGAAACCGTAGTGAAGTCGTAGTGGCCGCCATGATTCGCTGGATGAATCTTGAACCACGCCGCCGATTTCCGTACAATTTTTACCAAACAACCCGGTTTAAAGTCAGTCAATCTCGGCGAAGCGTTTTGTGTTGAAAAATCAAATGCGCGCTAAACCAATCAAATACGGGTAATTTTGCCGCTTGGCCAATCAGCAATTCAGTAATTTTTGTTATAAAAGGAGTTATTAGACTTTATTTACATTATCAAGGTAAAGATGCACAACTACGATCTTAATATTATAATGCAGGACTTTTTTGCAATGCCTTTAATATTTTTCTTGTTTTTACCACAATTTAAGGTCGATATTTTGCGAGTCTTTCTTCCTTTCTTTCGAAAGCCTTTATTCTTTTCAAAACAAAAATTAAACGAAATAAAAACTCTCCTTAAATTTTCCTTTAACAGGAAATGATATGTCTTTTTTTGATAGTTTTTGGATTTTCAGCTGTGACAACAGCTTCAATGTTAAAATTTATTTTAGTTGCAAGCAATTCCTTTTTATCAAACGCTTTACTTCATTTCGAATTTCTTGTATTCGATCTCCAGCAGTAAAGAAGAGGGTTCAGCGTAGAAGACGTTAACATAAGAGTAGCTGACAAATGCCAAGTTACATGAAAGGACTCAGTGGGTAATAGTCGTCAAAACGTGGATAGAAATAGAAATTGCATGTGGCGAGTAACAGATGACAAAAAGCCCCAAGATGTAAAATACTGTGTAAACTGACTTTTTGTACTTCAAAATGGCTCCCGGATGGCCACCCGTGCTTTGGTTTGAAAGTACGTTTGCTTGAATTTGGCGATGTAGATTTCGAATTAAGCCAAACATTTTACAATAACACCAGGTTGTTGTTGTAAAGCAAATTAAACTGAAAATTCCTTGGAGAACAGGCTCCCATAGCTCTAGATAAGATCCTACAAATACCAGCCAGATTCGGGCTGCCAGATGTGGAACTGGAAGAAACCCTAGCACTCCATGAATCATGCACGCACACCGCACAATCAGATCTGAAGGAACGGCGACTCATATGCAGCCATCTCTCTATGGACATTACCGTGATCGTCTCTGCTGTGACAGTGGCGAAATATCGGCTAGCCATATCTGCAATTACGCTCACAATGCAATTCTTTCCCGCAAAAATATAAGCAGCGTAAAATGGCTGGGTGATCAAACCTGTAGCGAAGTCTGTAGCCGCCAGTCCGGCTAGAAGAATGTAGGAAGGTGTTCTGAGGGATGTGTTCTTCCATATCGCCGCTAGTATAAGAGCGTTTCCGGCCACTGCTACAAGCGACAGCAGGACGTTGATAACTCCTATGAAAACAAGAACATCTTGTGGAGAGATATCTCTTTCGCGCGTTTTTAGATAGAACTGACAAACGCGGAAAGAAGAGCTGTTTAACTGAGTGGCATGTAATGTGCCGTCATAGTTAATAAAAGAGTCTGGTTATGAAGCTCAGCAATTTTATGTTTTTGTTATCGTTTTTTGTCTTGACCGTGCACAAACAACAATAGGTTTTGAATTTTACATGAGCAACTAACCAATAAAAATGTCACAGCTAAGTTATTCAGCTATAGTGTGCGAACGTAACACAAAAGATTGTGCAC
>Ga0126336_10000729_pt1 | contig 14827 bp, 10 predicted proteins | sample SidCmetagenome_FD_92530 | JGI IMG/M metagenome (GOLD analysis project Ga0126336, IMG submission 92530) | Coral microbial communities from El Islote,Puerto Morelos, Mexico - Siderastrea C C metagenome | ecosystem: Host-associated > Invertebrates > Cnidaria > Coral | place: El Islote,Puerto...
ATGTGAGGGGGGGGGGGGGGGGGGGGGGGGGGGGGGGGGGGGGGGGGGTACTCCCTATAGTTGGCTATACGGGGAGGCTCCGCCCGAAAGGGGTGCCTTTTTTAAGCTCGCGGTATATGAAAGGGTAGGGAAAGTTGCCATTTTAGTATACGAAAGGGTTCCAAAATCAGCTGGAAAGTGGAAGAAATGGTGGCTAAAGTGAATTACATCAAAGGGTGCCACATTTTGGCAGAAATGACTACGCAACTGAATCAAAACGACTGAAAACCTGGGAAAAACGTGGCAATTCCAGGTAATTCTATTGTTTTGGCTTATCCTTGAGGTATAAGAAAGGGGTGCTCTAGGTACATGAAAGGGGTACCATTTTAGTAAAAATTAGTATATTAAAGGGTAAGGGTTTGAACCTCGGGGCGGAGCCTCCCCGTACAAAACTTTATTGAGTAGCCCCCCCCCCCCTGGGATTGAGTCCCCATAGAATTAAGGAAAAATTTCACTTGTAAGTTCTCAAAATTTTCACAAATTGCCCTTGTCGCTGCGCAACAAGGGCAATTTTGTGTAAACTTTGAAAATACGCATGAAAAGTTATCCTTAATTCTCGGCCTCATGTGATTACATAATTTTTTTATACTAATAGAGACATAGAGAGAGGCAAGGTGGAGTAAATGTCCTTGTCTAAGGAACAACACAAGAATGCACAGACCAACCAAGCGTTGAACCACCGACCCTCCAATAAAAAAGTTCAATTGAAAGACCGAAGTGAGGAGCAAAAAGAATGTGAGGGAGGACTTGGTAGCAGCTCATAAAGTATACAGTGCTGTTGTCTCATTAATCCTTTAAGTCTCGATATAAAAATGCATATTCTCCTTACTGTTCTCCATACATTTCTTATGGAACTAGTAAGGAGAATTTGTCTGTAAGAGACATCTTATCCTTAGTGATCACTTTCTTTGTTCTCATCACTTTAATGTTTGAATGAGCAGTGATAATGTAAAGAGAAATTTCATTTTTGTCATTGTTAAGGCTTAAAGGGTTCACTTGTGAATAGGCCATTTCCAAGTTGTCTGGTGCCTCTTTTCAAAGCGAGGTCAAGCGCTCAACCTTCCATATGAAAATGAGTTTTACATGCATGTGAATGAAAACTCATTTTCATATGAAAGGTTGTGCACTAAGACTCACTTTGAAAAAGAGGCACAAGACAACTTGGAAATGGCCTATTCTATTGCATTGTTATACAAGTTCTCCTTACTGGTCTCCTTATATTTTATTGCTTACTAGTTGGGAGAACTTGTTTAACATTAGTGGTGATCATTTTCTTAATTCTCGTGACCTGTATGTGTTGTAATGCACTGCTATGATGAAGAGAAATTTGATGATGATCACAATAATATTTGGGGCTTTAGGGGTGAAAGAAATCATAACAAAGCCAACTACTCTCTCTGTAGACCATCACCCAGGACCAACTGGATTAACCTGCAGCTACTCAAATTTTCAATTGAAATGCAATTCTAAACAGTTTAACTACAATACAGTGCTTTAAAACATGGGAGTGTAGATTTGGTTTGTAAAACATACTAGTAACAAGCTAGTGGAGTTACCTCGGCTTGCTCCTCTACTCTCTCAAACAATGCATTGACCAGGGCAGGTGATGCCTGACTGGAGGGAATGCTTGTTGTCTTGCCAACAGTTTTGACAGGGCTGTGTTTATCCCATGCTACAGTAGATTGAGTTCTGCTGATCTGGGAACGAAGATTGCCTGGTGTATAAGCTGGACTTGAGGAACCTAACATGACAAACAAACACAAGGCAAACTTCTTGTTATCCCTGACTCTCTCATTTCCAAAAGCACACAAGTTTAAGGTCATTCCCCTGTATTGCATTACGCATCCTTACTGCGCACGATTTGTTGGGTCATTAGCGTGCGCTGTAAGTGCGCACGTCCAGGGAGTAATAGGTTTCCTATGAGGCTAAGCTCACCAGAGAAAAGAATAGTTATTTACTCTTAAACAAGCACGGGGACCTATCTCTTTTTCCAAATATTTTTGACCTACCATCCATCCTCTTTTTGTTCAAAAAGTTAGAAAAAAATCACGTTTGAAGAACAATTTATTACTAGAAATGCATTACTCACGGAGATGAAATCATGCCCTCGAGAACATGCACATAAGGAAGGTTTTAAGTCAATTTCGTCCGATGCTTCGAGCATCTTGCATAAAACTTCCAGTTAATTGTTCCTTGTTATCGATATTTTACATCTAGTACATTGTTTCAAGATTTGCTTCAATCATGTGCTTCCTCTTCCTACGGAAAGTAGCGTAAACTGATGAAATAAACATGCGTTTGTTAGGCGAAATTGCAAGGAATTATGGGGTAAGTTGAGACGATGATATGTCTTTAACAGACATGGCGACCTATTCTTTTTATTTTATATTTCAAAATATTGCACGATAGATAACAACTTGTGAAAGTTTGACAAAAATAGTAAGTAAAATTTTATTTCAGGGGAATGACCTTAAGGTGGCTCCCCATAGTTTTATGACCGCGCGCGCGCTGATGATGTGAGCTGTAGTAATCTGCGCGCACTCACATGAAATCGTAAGATTTTCTTGACATTTTATGATGTCAGCATAGCGCGTTTCCTTCGGTCAATTTTTTTTAAGTTTTGCACTTTTTGAGATACTAATGCTACCTTCCACATACTATTTTTTGGAAAAATTCTGTCAGGACAATTCAGTTTAATGGTCAAAAATAAGAAATCATGTGATATCGGTGAAGCCGTCTGAACGACCCCATATTTTTTCCCCTGCAAAATGTTAGTAAAAATCATTTTCAGAAGATAGGAAAGTTTGAAAAAAATTCACCGAGGGAAAATCAAAATATTAAAGAATAAAGATGAATTAATGGCACATGACAACAAAACGTCTAAAGTATGACGGATATTTGCCATACTTTAGACGTTTTGTTGCCATGACAACGGCCTATGCCTAAGAAGCTAAAACTGAAAAACAAGTGTAATTATCTTGGTAATCTTACTGGCAAATCTCAGGAACAAAGATTGCAAGACAACAGAACTAGGGTTTCTTTTGTAACCCTTGCCAGTTCGTATAGTCTCACTTTTGTAGAAACTCTAGGGAGCCACCTTAAAAGTAAAAAAAAATCTGAAATCTTTGGGAGTTTTTGGGGCTGTCATATTTCCAGTTATCTAAATATCAAAATTATGCCAACACTCACACTTACTGTACAAAAATTCATATTTCATCAACAATACATATTTCAACCACCTTATTGTCACATTTTCTACTTCAAAGTGAACGCATGCTTGCCATACAAATACCGATCCATATTTTATTAACACTGCTTGTACTTCAACACATGGGTAAAACTGATGCTTATTAAAACTCATTAACTGATTCCAGACAAAATTTCGAGCACAATCTACCAACCTTCCATTGGCACAGAGCTTATATTTGGGCAGGTGTGCGTCTTAATTAATAATATTACAACTTAATGAACGTAGGCGTGTTATCTTTTGACGGCCAATTAAAAACATGAGACACTCACCGCCATAATGGTTTCCACTTGACCCGCCGAAGGCTTTTGTTTTATTCGAGGAACCCAAGCGATCCTAAGGTAAACAAGCCAACAGTGAGCAAATCTAACGGTTTGTGACATTGAGAAAAGGCCGAAATATACGCTAACTAAGTTTGGGTTGGCAAAGATAGAAGATAAAGGCGTTGAGAAGAAAAATTCATCGCGCAACGGGTTTCCTGCCAATGGTTGCCGCTCTAAGTGAGTTTGCGTTACTGTAAAGGAATGTGTGACCGGTCGATCGCCCTGAGACTAAGATCTACTTACCCGGACTCTGGCCAAATTCGTCTCTGTTTCACGCACAATTGAAGAAAATTTGTTTTCCCAGTCCATACAGGAGCGATTAGAAGGACATCAGAGAAAATCAAAGCCACTTCAGCTCTTTAGACGATGCTCATTTCCTAGGACGCGCGACTCGAAATGCACCGTTGCTGAGCTCATTAGAAATCCGCTGACCAACTTAGGGCGTTGCAGGCACGTCACGTGGACGCCATTTTGCTTTCCTTTCCCACAACGCCGAAGCAACAACTTGGCTGGTTTTGGTTATTTGGGTGTAAAAACACAAGTTTTCCTTCTTTCTGAAGTTTCCCTTATGTTTCAAAATTTGGTTGAACCTTTGACGCTGCCAAATCGGAATGCCGTAACAGCTACAAGGAACCTGCAAGGGAATGTTTTCTTTTTTGGTTTTCTCAGTCTAGTTAGGTGGGAAATGAGTTGAGAACACAAGACTGACACCGAATTAAGTTACCCATAGCACACTGCACAGTTTCACATCGATGGAGAAGGACGTTATGCGAACAACTGCTTCTACTGGGCGTTTCACCACCTTGGCTGGTTTGGGAAATCTTTGAATTTGAATTGATATTACTGGAAGGAGCATGGCTTCCAATATGGAAGAAGACTCACTACTGAAACTGGATAAACTCCACAGTGTTGACTACAAAAATGGAGAGGTGCAGGTTATAAAATCCAAAATAGAAGCAATTGTTGAAAATATTTCTAAAAGAATCGGGGAATTGAATCCCATCCTTTCGAATACTGTCGTTCAATGTGGCAGTTTTTATCATAGTAGCAAAATAAGTGCTCCAGATGAATTTGACTTCATTTTGGTTTTAAACAAGCTGTCCCAACCAAACATTTGCTCTTACAAGCCGTTTGCTGATCCAGAATATCCTCATTTGGTTTCATTAAAGATTGACTACAAGAAATTGGATTTGGAACCTCGGTGTGTTTTCGAGTCAGATGATGACCCAGCAAACGAACAAGTGGTACTTCAAGCAACAATTGAAAGTGACTATCGTAATTGTATCCGCAGCTGTTTGGCAACAATGTCTTTACCAGATGGAATCTCGTTTACAACGTCACCAAAGTCCACCAGAGTAACCGAAGGCGGGGAGGCATTCCTGGACAGTGTGAAATTCTCGGGGCCAGCGTTAACACTAATACTCAACTGGAAAGGAGAACATTACCCCAGCTTAAACATAACTGTTGATATGACCTACATCATCCTTGTTAAAGGCTTACCACCAGTTTGCAATCTTGAAAAACGTTTACAAAGTGAGCATCCATTAATTAAAGCTGGATTAATTAGCGAGGCTAATCATGAACTGTTGTACACACGCATGGTTGATGACACTTGGAGGTTGACTTTTACTATACTTGAAAACAAAATTATGTGTTTTTGGTTCAACAAGAATGATGCAAGCAACATATGTTACCGGCTACTAAAAATAATCCGTGACCTTCTTATGCCAGTTGATCAGCTTGGAGAGGCAATTTTAAAAACATACGCCTTGAAAACTTTGTTTCTTTATGAATGTGAAAAATACCCAGAAGAAACATTTTGGACCAAAGAACAGCTACCTACCCGCCTTCTATCCATTTTTCAAAAGCTCCTGGCTGCACTGCAGAATAGGTTCCTCCCAAACTATTTTAATGAGAATCAAAATGCATTATCTTACCCTTTAGATTGTCAACCTGATGCTGAAAATTCAGAGGAAGATAATCAATTTATTAGCAGTGTGCATGAATCTACATGTCAAATTACTAAAGATATAATTCTTTCATTAGAGAGCAGTTTGACCAGCAATCAGGCTCTTAAGTTTTTTTTAGAACCGATGCCAAAAACTGTGATCATGGATCCTGATATTCCAGAGCCAATATGAAGATTTTTGAATCCATCCTTAAATTGAAAAGCAACATGCTAAGTAACTGGGGATAAAAATCCTGCCACAGTTTACAATGGATCTTGTGTAAAGATCAAGTAGGCTTACCATCAGGCCTCTGTTTTTTGTTCTGCTGTGCATTTATAATGGCTGTACTGTTTTATCTCTCTAGCAAAAGTAAGGTAAAATTTAGGACTTTTAGTTTAGGACTTTTAAAATGGTGAAAATGAAATAAAACTCACTGCCATAGTGGTTTGCTTTGTTTTTTGTGTGTAGCAATTTACTCTCCTGAAAGCAATGTTCAAAATAACAGGCGTGCTCTTGAAAACGTCGCTTTTGCAACTTAGTTTTGCTACACCCATTAAAAATGCACAACAAGCCACACACAAACAGAGGGTGGTAAGATTATTATCTATGCAGCCAGAACAAAACTGATTAAAAAAAACTTTTGAGACTTCCTCTAGTTTCTAGAAATTAGAAATAGTATTTGTTTTACTTTAGGTTTTTATTTTATGTTAGCAAAATTGTTAATGATTTATTATAAAGTCATAAGCTACCTCAAGAGGTTTCCTTTTTTGGTGTCATTTTGATTTGAATTGGGGGAATAGATTTTGACCCAGAAATTGATTAGGGTATGCTTTGCCTGAGGCCTCAGCCGGATAACAGATGCAACATTTCCATTCAACATTATTGAATTCAACATGTTTCAAATATTTGACCATGTTGTATTAGGGCGTTAAATGATTGCGGCAGATGTTGGACGGCATTGAACAGAATTTGATGGCCATAACATGTTTAATTCAACAAATATGTAGAATGTTGTTGAATCAGGGAAATGTTGCATATGTTTGTCTGGGGCCTAATGACATGATGATAGGGGCCTGGAACCCAGGCAAAAAGGGTGTGGGAACTGGGCAGATAACAGGAGAAACAGGAATAATACATCCCTAATATTTTGCAAAAATACAAGTAAAAAGGTGGAACAGAGACACCAGGGTAGAAGCTAGAATCTTGTCTAGTTCCTAAATGGCTTTTGTCCCAAACACTTTCCAGTCAATTCATTTGGGTGGCATTCAGGATAAACAGCCTTTTCTAGTTAGATCATGTGACTGCCACTGAAATCAGGGCAAACTAAACCTGTTGAAATAACATTAGCCAGTGAATGAATACTATCAAGGGGGCGGGGAGGGGTGGGAAGGGGGGATTTTCGGGAGAATTTCCTAAATTGTATGGTAAAGTTTGCTACGTAGCAAAAAGTATTTTATGCATAAAACTGGATCTCCTTGACAACAATTTTGTTTATTTTTTTTTGGATGTGTGGTGGTCATGAGTTTGCTTTAAAAATCTTTGACAGCTTGCCATTATACGATTCAGGCAGGGGAACTCGGGGTGCAAACGCTCAAAAGTACCAGAGGATCTCTTTTTGTGTGCGTGGCTTTAATTTATTTTTAACCTGAGAGAGAGCCCTCACGGTGACCATTTTCATGGAAACGCAGTGTACGTATTCGTACGTATATATACAGTAGTCGAACGGGTGCATATTATGTACTCTGGCCTTAACATGGGATTCCACCGTCTGATGCTAACTTTTTTAAAGCAATTCTTTAAAGAAAATATATGCGAGTGGAGTCTGACGACGGTCCAATGTTGTCTACTGACGGAAAGTCCGAAAATCAGCCCAACTATTATTCAATAATTTGAGAGCAGAAGGAGCTCGAGGAGACATAAACAAAGGGGAGTAAGCCACGTCACTGCGTCACGCCGTGCTGCACGAAACTCAAAAAGGGCGGGATTTTTTAACCAATCAAATTAGTCAATCACAAAGAACGAACCAATCAGAGAACTTGGCCCCAGGGTCAATCGCGTGTCTCTCAAGGATCCAACATGGCTTCGCCGTTTGCTAACGTGGACGATGTTTATGCTCCAAGCGCCATAGATCTCTTGGCCATGTTTTTTATTTTACTGTGGATTGTGTTAGCATTGTTTCAGTTGATATCTATAGTAACAGGGTAAGTGGTTCTGTTTGCAGTTTATGTCGAGGTGTTTGTCGTTGGCTTTCAATATTTTGATACTGTAAGCTTACATGCAGTCACAGTTTTGTAAGCTTAAGGCTTAAGTTTAAATTGTCATTTTTGTCTGCGTTTCAGCAAAATTTACCTCCACAAATCCACTGCTGTTATTAACAATAAAGAAGTTCCAGGGGTTTCAATCCTTAAGGTAAGACGTCGTTCAGAAATCGTCGTAAAATCAGGCTTATTATTTAATCCCAAATGGTTACGACTGCGGCTCGAGATTGTTTAATTCAATTTTATTGTTTAGGCACAGTGGTGTTCCAAAAGCATTCATTTTATAACTTATTCAGTTTATGGGTATCTTTATTTTCTAGCCCTTAGTTGGAGAAGAACCGAACCTTATAAAAAATCTCCAAACCTTTTTCGAACTCAATTATCCGAAGGTAAGCCTCTTATTCGCTTGGGTTCCTTCATGCTCATATTATTATTAAAATTAAGCTGATGTTTTGTCACCAATGTTTTGGCGGTGAAATTAGCTATATTATTCAGATATTCTTTTTTATTTATTGTTGAGAGCCTGTTGTAGGGGACGAAAGTCCATTTAGAATATGCTCAGCCGAGCATGCAAAAAGCTTTTGTTGTTTTGTTAACTCCGGTGTTGTTTTATTCGTTTCAGTTTGAAATTCTCCTTTGTGTACAAGATGAACTAGATCCCGCGGTAAAAATTGTTCGCCAACTTATGGAAGCCTATCCTTTAGTGAATTCAAGGTTATTTACTGGTAGGTCAACAACCAAGACAAAATACTTGTTTCCCCCAATAATTTACGCTTGGTAAGATATTATTTTATATTTACATGTAAATGTGACAGCTGAGAGAACGTGGATTCGTCCAAACCACAAAACTGGCTGCATTTTAAAACACAGATTTTGTAATAAAACACAGTAATAACGGAAAATAAAAAAAGGGATTAAGTACTTTTAAATTTGTTGCCACAATTTCTCAACAGGTACATTGAAATTCCATGAATGTTGATATGACAGAAATTTCAAAATATCCATGTTTTTACTAAATGAATTTAAATATTATCAGCTTTAGGCATAAATGTATACCTTGTTCTTACAAAAGGAGATAAATGTCTTATAACATTTTTGATTCTAAAAACATGTTTTTAATCCTCATTAACTAAGCAAAAGTTTTGTTCTTTACTAGTTTTTATCCTGAGTAACAACTATTCTTGTATTTATCTGCTTTGGCTCATAAAATATTCACAAACAATGATATTTTTTAGTATGGCCATCCTCCAACTTTTGTCAAGTGAATTTACGAATACTTAAGTCTGTTGTTTTGTTGATAGCCTCAATTATGCCTGTCATCAGGCTATTCCATGGATTTTGAAATTTAGTTTTAACTTCTTGCATCACCACTTAACAGCTACAAAAATTTCAGTAGTAATATTATGCATGCACTTTTAAATAGTCATGCTTTTTAACAAAATGTGGCACAGTTTGTAGTTTTTGTCGTGCAAATTTTAAATACAGGAATTGTTACGATAATCTGCTATTTTTACGATAATCTGCTATTTGGAGTAGCAGATGGCACATATTACTTTGCAATAAATATGCAAATTTTTTACAAACGGTTTTAGGCTATACTAGTTGAGATAATAGCACCAATTTTTAGGAGCAAGATGTTCCCTAAAATTTACATTTTTATTGCAAAGTTTTTTTCCCATCTGTTGCTCCAAATAGGAGACTATGGTAACAATTCCTATATATAAGATCTGCATGACAAAAACTACAAATTGTGCCAATGTTTCTGAAAAAGGAGGACTATTCAAAAGTATGTATATAATATTACTACTAACATTTTTGTGGTCGTTTAGTGTTGCCACAAAAAGTTAAAATTAAACAGTTCTGTAGCTTAAAACAGTGAAGTTAACATAGAAAAAGGTAGCCATTTTCTTATCTGTGCAGCCAATTACATCAGTTTCAACCTACTGCAACTGAAAATTGAAAACGTGACATTTGAAATGTGTCCTGCATCCTTGTTCAAAAAAAAAGTACGTTTCACACATATCTCATTTAAACTCTATGATAATGATATGGGGGCACAGTGGTGTTCAATAGTGATTAGCACAATCCAAAAGTCCACAGTTTGAGGCCTGGGCCATGCCATTTCCTTAGACAAGAAATTTAATTCCTCTTCATTGTCTCTCTCCACCCAGGTGTATAAGTGGGGACTAGTAACATACTGTGGGAGGAAACCTTGCAGTGGACTAGCATTTCATCCAGCCAGGGGGGTGGCGGGGGCAATGGATGTACTTTCTGTTGCTTCGTGCTACAGAATCCGAGTTTAGCTCCAGTCGTTTGGATCACCTATGGCTCATGTGCGACTTTACCTTCATTTGATAAATTCTCAATGTGTTGACTGTCCGGTGTATCTCTTGGGGTTAAAAAATTATGTCAGTCACCAACATGGCCAAAATTATTTCCAACTTTACCCGTAAGCAGGCCGACAAATAATTTATTTTTCTTCAAAGGACATATGGCCAACTTAGTCAACATTTTAGATGGACAGATTAGAGGTTTACTTAGAGCAGACAGAGCTCTTTTAGCAAAGTTTTTGGTTTACTTTCATTTCAGAAAGTTGCCTTCTTTTGGGAACAGATATTCTACGTATTATGTTGTTCCAAAATCCTAAACCAATATAAGAATACCCAGAATTGTACCAAAAAAGAAAAGAATGCTTCAAAGCCAGGGGTGATATAATTGAATGTGTATCACTGAGGAAAGAAAACATGTTTTTTGGCAACCAAAATTTTGGTATTTTTTATCTGGCGAGCTTTTCACTAGTGTGAGTCTTGAAAACTTAAGGCAACTCGGACAAAAGTTCAGTTTGGAGCACTGCTTATGTCCTGGGGGGGGGGGGGCACTCCCTTATTTGGCCTAAACGGGTATGTGCCGCTCAACAGGGTATGGTTTTCAGGGTCTTGCGTCTTAAATAGGGTATGCAATTTCACTATTTAGCATCTTGAACAGGATTTCTTTCTGGACTGGAAGCCTTGAACCCTTCATGAGGGTGCCAGCAGTTTTTTTAAAATCTCATGCGAGGATGTCGTTTTTATAAAAACAAAAAAGAAGGCAGACAAGAAACGCAGAACACAAGCAAAATGTAAAGGTCTCTTGTCTTAAACAGGGTAATGAAATGAAGGGATTTTGTCTTAAACAAGGTCAGGGTTTGAAGGCCTCGGCGGCACACACCCACCCAAACTTCCCTTGAGTGCCCCACCCCCTCCCCCCCCCTCTAGGGCTGATGTCTAACCACACACCGGTTTTTGATCAGACATCTCTGGGCATGTTGTTGGGCCGGCCTTGTCCAATAACTATCTGCTATTTAAACAGCTCTGTCTGACACACAGACTTAACATTGCTTTAAGTATAATATTTCCTTTTTTTTCCGGCAGCTGCCAAGACCATTGGAGTGAATCCAAAGATCAATAATATGAATCAAGGTTACAAGGCAGCTAAATACGACCTTCTGTGGATATGCGATAGTAACATTAAAGGTATGTTAGAAAAGAAATGGTTGTTATTAATCCTTGAATTGAAGCTTACCCATCTTTCTTGAAACCCTTGTCATTGTTAAATTTTATTATCAACAGTGTCAAATTCTTTAAATAGGTTACTATATTGTTGAACTTGCAATTGGAAGATGGGGGGAGGGGTTTAGTATTTCAAGGCTTGTTCTCGGCATCAAGTGATCATGTTGTGTTAAGGATCCTGAAAGGGCAAAATGGGAACCGGAATTCACCTATTTTTTGCACTGGAAAATGGAATTTGAGACACTGCAACTGGATTTTGTCAATGGAAAACTGCTACTGGGAGTGAGATTTTGACAAAATTAGAATTGGGGAATGGGATTTGGAAAACAAACTTGGGCTGGGAAATAGGATCTAACTCCCCTCCTCCTTCAGTACCCATCTGACCGGTCTTCCTCACAGAGAGAGAGCAGCTGGCTCACCCCCTCTCCCCATATTTACAACTTATATTAGGTGAAGACTTTGCTACTCAAGCTTTTTAATGGTGGGTGTCCTCCTCCTTCTAGGAGAGGCTATAACTAAATCTTTAGTATCTCCTTTCCTGTCTTCTATTTTCTGTGTGGTAGCTTTGACTACAACCTCTTGGTTGTCTATCCTGATAGTAAAGAGGATCAGCTCATAGTTTAAACTGCAGGATTTAACTGTGTGGCCCGGGACACTCATAATAATAATTATTGTTGTTTTCAGTCCATCAAGGTACTCTGACAGAGTTAGTGTCACATATGGGACCAGGTGTAGGAATGGTTCATCAGGTACTTACTATATCAACATGTATGATCTCCTCACTGTTCTCTGTATATTTCTTGTACAACACATTGGGAGAATTTGCTTACACATCAAGACATCTTATCTTTACTAGCCATTATTTTCTTAAGGTGGCTCGAAAAGGTTTTTAAATGCTATAAACGTTTTGAAACAAGGAAAGATTACAAGGAAGTATTTCTGAGCATGTGGGCAATCTATGAATATCTTGACAATTCTTTTGTTGGGCAATACTTTAAGGATGGTTGTGACGTCATAACCATTACCATGACAACCCTAAAGGTCCACAAAAAGAACCCCCAAATTTCATTTTTTGCCAATTATCCAAAAAACTAAGCCAGTGACCTACCCTTTTTATTGCATTTTTAGAAAGCTCTCTAAATTCTTTAACTTCTCTGATGGTATAGCAGAAAGTTATTCAGTAGAACTTAAGTTATATCGAAAAAGCCATTTTACATGTATGAATTGCAAAAATACTGATACTGTAAAGAGAAATAGGGTGCTTGTCACTTTAATGGGTTACAACTCTCTTGCACTGTTGACAACTCCTGTTTGCTCTCAAAAGTTTTAAGTTTTGTTGACTGTCATTCTCGTTTAGCTCGGGCTAAACACCTACTCATAGTTTATTTAGCCAAACATATGCTTTTTTTCTAGCTCCAGATTTGTGAATAAATATCAGTTATGTATTCTTTGCTTATTGTATCATTAATTAGTTGTATCATGCCACTCATTGTTGTCTGGCGGTTTTTTTTTTTTAATAGATACCCTTTGTTACCAACTCCATGGATTTTGCTGGTTGTGTAGATAAGGTGAGGAAAGAAATTAAGAAGCATGCCCAGCCCTCTCAAAATAGGCTGACAGCGAACAATTTTTCCACCTACAGTTATTTATCACCACTTACCAGGGGTTCCATTAAAGGTTCAGGGAACCTAGCAATTTGCCCAACTGCTTCAAGCATCCCAACAAGTTTTTTTCTTATGACAAGGTTGAGAACTGTATGCATATTTAGAATGTTGTACATAGTGTTTTGGATTGACGAGAACTTCAAGAGATGAGAAAATGAGTTGGTGCTTCATACATGCCTTATGGAATGTCAAAAAAAAAAAAAACAAAGAACATTTCGGTGATGATTTTACCAACCAATACCGTGGAGTCTATAAGGGCCTTGGCCATTTTGACATCCTGTAGTCTGACCTCTCTTGTACAACCACCCTTCATAAGCGACCACACAGGCTTAACATATTGGGTGGTTGCTTATCAGGGAGGTTCAACTGTTTATACCTGATTGAAATTGAAATTGTCGGGAGAAGACCACAAACCATAAACGATACAACCCAGTGGTTTGCTGGGAAACATCTGAACTATGCACTGATTTGCATTTTGAAAGCCATTCACTTGCATTGTTTGTCTGTTTTGATATTGCACTTTGTGCGTCCGTCACTCATTTACCCGACAGTGAATGAATGGTTGGTGGCAGGACTTAGTTAATAGTTTTCCAGCAAAAATTGCCTTAAATCAGGTACTGATGCAAACTTTGGCAAATTTTGCACTGTGTAGCGCTCAAATTGGCCCTTGTTGGCAAATTGATTGGCCATGCACTTTCAGGTAGGCTTACACGGTTTCCATTGCGACGTGCACACTTCAGCATTTCATCCACGGACTTAAAAGTTAGAACCACTTTGTACAGCATAATAAACAGCACCACAGGAAAGTACTGCTCGGTAGCTTTCATTTGAATGGTCACACTTAAGGACTTCATCCACAGACTAAGAAGTTAGAACCACCTTTTACTGCATAATAAACAGCACTACAGGAAAGTTGTGCTCAGTAGCTTTTATCCGAATGGTCACACTAAAGGATTTCATCTACCCAAAAATTTGTTGGGTCTCATCGTCAATGGTTCATGCTTTTCACCCGACAACGTTTTTTCAGTTAGGTGTATACACCTAAGTAGAGAGTGATGATGTGGGCTAAAGTTTCTTGTCCAGGGATCAAAACAGCATGATGCAATGCAGAGACCAAGCCTTACCTGGAAACATTGTTCTTCCAATTTCCTTATCAAAAGTCCGAAGTGCCTACCACTTCACCACCCTGGCTCTGTCTTGGAGCAGGGGAGGGAGGGGGTAGCAAGAGACGTTGTCACTTTATGCTAGAGAAATCAGAGTTAAACTACAACCTGATTGGCTACTTGCAATAGAGACACTAATCTTATCTTTTTTGCAACTCTCAACAGGTCTACTTTGGAACCCAACATGCATTTGTGTACTTACTAGCTTATAGCCTGGGTCAGCTTTGTGCAAATGGGATGTCAAGCCTGTATAGCAAACCACTTCTGGATGAAATAGGTACCCTGTTTAATATATGAAATAGGTACCCTGTTTAATATATGAAATAGGTACCCTATTGGTACCTGTTCTAAGAAATGAAATAGGCACCCTGGGTAATAACCTTTAGCTCAAAATTAAAATCTCATTGAACCACTTTGTCCCACGCTCACGACATGCTGAATGTTCCATCTTTTCTTATTTCTTCTCTGAGCTTAAAATTCACCATCTTTCTTTATTTATCACCTATGGGGCATTTCGACATTGCTGATCCTAGCAGTATGCAGGACGCGTGTCACCACGAACTCAGTAAATATGACCTATGCTCGCCACGAGTCTCCCAGTAGCTCAGTGGTTAGAGCGTCCGACTGGTGTACGGA
>Ga0126336_10000730_pt1 | contig 14821 bp, 12 predicted proteins | sample SidCmetagenome_FD_92530 | JGI IMG/M metagenome (GOLD analysis project Ga0126336, IMG submission 92530) | Coral microbial communities from El Islote,Puerto Morelos, Mexico - Siderastrea C C metagenome | ecosystem: Host-associated > Invertebrates > Cnidaria > Coral | place: El Islote,Puerto...
GGCAAATGTTATTTTTATTTTCATTTGAAATTTAAAAAAATGTGCACACGCCCTTGTGCAATGGTAGTATTTTGTAAGTGTGAAATTCTATAGAAGGCAGCAAATATACCAGGCAAGCATATTTTGATTCATATTCTTTTCTTAATGTTACATGAAGGAAATTTGACTTGAAGAGAAAAACCTGTTTTAATAACAAGAGGAAAATATCACAAGCATTAGTGTTCAGAGTACATTTGTTAGATTTATGCCTTGCTTAAGAGCTGTCCCAAGTGTCCCAGCTGTCCCAAGTGTCCCAAGTGTCCCAGCTGCCCCAAGTGTCCCAAGTGTCCCAGCTGTCCCAGCTGTCCCAGCTGTCCCAAGTGTCTCAGGTGTCCCAAGTGTCCCAGCTGTCCCAAGTGTCCCAAGTGTCCCAGCTGCCCCAAGTGTCCCAAGTGTCCCAGCTGTCCCAGGTGTCCCAAGTGTCCCAGCTGTCCCAAGTGTCCCAGGTGTCCCAAGTGTCCCAAGTGTCCCAAGTGTTCCAGCTGTCCCAGGTGTCCCAAGTGTTCCAGCTGTCCCAGGTGTCCCAAGTGTCCCAGCTGTCCCAAGTGTTCCAGCTGTCCCAGGTGTCCCAAGTGTCCCAAATGTCCCAGCTGTCCCAAGTGTCCCAGCTGTCCCAGGTGTCCAACTATACGAGTATTTTATTTTAGACCCTGCATTTGTATTTGTGTAAGTCCATTTTAAAGAGTGGGTTTAAGTTAGATTTAAGACCCTGTATTTGATAGACCCAGTATTAAACATCCGGTATTAAGTCAATTTTAAAGAGTGGGTACTAAGTTCGAATTATTAAACCCCTAAAGAAAAATTCGGGAGTTTTGCATCGAGAAAGAACCGCCCAGATGAAGGTACCCTGCGAGCAATGGTTCCGGGCGAACGAGAGGACCAGAACCACTGCTAGCAGGATAAGATGAAGGTTGAGTTTATTCGTGAAAAAGCCTTTTTTCGGTGTTAATTTGCAGCCTCGTATGTTATCGGGGAAGGCTATATTTTACGTATTTAAAAAGATCGGAAACTGAAGAAAATTTTGAGGGGTCGGCACCCATGAAAGCATGAAACATACGGGCAGCTCAAAGCTCAGAAATCAAGGTAAGTAAAGGTATTTTGACGAAACGACAAAGGACGTACGATCGAGAATCCTTGTTATTTTGCCTTTATTTCGCGGCTCAAAGAATAAACGAAACTGTAAAAAAACCTTCGCTTTGTAGTGCAGTTAGATATTATTTATCAGTGAGAGGTCGGCACATAAAAATTAATTTATTTAAATTACCGAAAAATAAGATTTTTTTTAGATCCCATGTATTTCTTTGTAACATCGGGTAGGCATTTTTAAGTTCTATTTGATTGGCGTGCGGTATTCGCGACGCAACCGTGATGACTCCGATTTCTGGCAATGAGAACGGCAATTGCAAAATGTCTGTTCTGTGGTGGGTTTTGATTGGTTGAGAGACATTAGTTGGTTGTCCAATTACAAAGTATTTAGTTCTAGAGTGCCTAGGAAAAATAACTATTTTATAGTAGCTGCAAAAGCTGTTTAACCGGTTGACACAGTTGTACCTTGACTGGCAAAGAAGAATCCGATTGTACCAGCTGGTGGGAGACGTTTTTGAGCGTTTCATGAGAAATAGAACGCTTTAAGGATTTCCCCTTTCGCAGTGCGGAAGAGATATAAGCAATTAAGCGAATTAGATTTTTTTAATATCAGGGTTTTGCTTAGTTATAGCCAAAAGCTTTCGTCACAAATTCCGGAGAAATAAAGTCGTGAGATGCAAGTCGACCGTATCAGCACTGTCCTTGCCGCTATAACCTGGGATAAGCATACAGGTTTGATTTGAGCGTCAGATATTTTCACGGTGAAGAAATATCCCATGTTGTACCAACCGCACCTAAAACTCAGGTTCATGCCCGTTAGTAAGTTGCAGTTCCCTTAGTTAATACTAGAGAACAATACGCATTCAAGGTCACCTTTTGTCTTATATTACAGCTGAGGGTACAGTCAACATGGCTTTTCAATTGGCTACGATATAATCTCAAGAGAATGGAATTTCAGTTTTTTTATTGCAACAAAAATCAGTCAGAACTGGCAGCAATAACTGCCAGCAGAAAGAAAGTGCCGGTAACATCGCTCTAGGCAAATTGCCGTTTCATTCTGATTGCCACTGCAAATTGCCATTTTGTTCTGATCGTCTAGAACTCGTTGTAGAAGTTTTGTTAGAAGATTTATTTAAGTTGTCTCTACATCAAGTACATGCCCTTACTTTACAGCTATAATCAACAGCTTTCAACCACGCTCGTACTCTCTGTTTCACAGAATTATTGACCTGATCAACATCAGCTGCAACTCATCATACTAGGACATTCTCTAATATCCCTTTCGATGACTTTTTCCCTCCACGTGCACTGTAAATAAATGTGAGACGAGCGTTACCCAAAGGGCCTTTTGATTGTGTTTGCTCATAATTTTATTTTTTGCAGACAATTTATTCAAGAAAAATGTTCCCGCATTTTTCCCACTTTTGGCCGCCAGTTCCAAGAAAAACCAAGGAAAAAATACGAGTAAATGCGACATAAGGCGGTTTGGCCAGCCCTTGAATAGACCTTTTTCATACCGCGCGGGGACTGGGCACTGGAGGTATACCTGCGCCATCTTGACAAGTCACCACTGAGAGTTGAGCGAGGGTAGATTTAAAAATGGTAATAAATTGTTGTTGCCTCCATAAATGCAGTTCGTAGTCTATTGTTATTTTCTATTATTATCGTCATCTTGTGGGGTATCTCGGACTTTGACATAGAGTGGAAGCACTTTCCTTTCACAACAGAACATTCGGCGGCATCGTCAAATGTAACCATGAGATCGTGCACGTAATCTTCCAAAAAGAACGCCTGAGCTCTACTATCAGTCTTCTTGGCCTTAAAAACGTCTTCAAGGCACCTTTTTGTGGAGTTTTTGAATGTCTTCACTGCCATCCTGGCTTGTAAAGCTCGAAGATCGCTACAGTCAATCTAAAGATGGCGGGGGCTTCGCAATGGAAGAATACCTCTAGTGCCCAGTCCCCTCACGGTATGAAAAAGGTCTATTGTAAGGGCACTTCGTGAATCCAGGTCCCGTGTGTCTTATTGGTATGTTTTTTTTCTTTTTTTGACCTTTACTTTCAGATGGTCTTGATCCAGCTAAGCATATTGACCAAATTCGTTAAGTGCTCGGAAAGTACTTGCACACGTTAAAGGATGGCAAAAAGCCTATAATAAATTCTGGCAATTTCTCTAAATTAACACTGTACTTCTTTGCCTTTTTTACAGACCGTCATGATCAGGACAAATTTCCAGAAACGAGAACTCAACTATTCTTGGAATAGTGCAGTTGGTCTCAAAGATATGCGGTAAAAAGAATGCATTTCAAGTAACCAGCAAGGATCTCATTGAATAAAACAAAGTTCACTTCAAAACCCTTGGCTTGATAGCGTTAAAAGGTGTGCGTGAAAACAACATGAACTTTAAGAAAGATAATCCATTCCTCCGACTTCGCTACGCTGGTGGACATGTAGAAGTGGTTGCCCCGGCGCCCTGCCTTCTAGGTGAAAAATACCCTAGATGCGGAGGTCCCTTGGACGTTGCCATCGCTTGTATGTTCTCAATTCTAATTGTCACAATAATTTATTTAATCTTGGCATCGAAAGCTTTACGTGGCCTATTCAAGAGTGTCAAGAAAGGAGAAAGTATCAAATGTCCTGTTGAGTTGGAGTTTACTGAAGAACTGATCTTTCATCACAGAGCAGCGGGCCCAATGAAGTTATATTCGGAGAACATCAAAACTGGTGAGTCAGGCACACAAAAAATGTCATTTTTAGAACACTTGCATTTTCTAAATAAACGTCCCCTTGTTTAAGGCGTTCTATCTTTTTTACTGTAACAAAAATTGGTGAATTTATAATCAATGTCCCTTGGCTTCTACGTCCACAGAGTTAATAGCAGATATTTTTTACATTTACTGAGTACACGTGAGGCTTTGTTTTAAATCACGGCATATATGAAACTGATAATGAATGTCAGTATAATCTGGATTTGTTTCCTCTTTGATGGCAGATGTTAGCCCTGGTTTTCACCCAGGAACAGATGACGTGTATAACATGACAGCAATACCACGGGGAATAGCTCTGATCATAAACAACGAGAGGTTTGATCCTATTCCCGAGGTCGAACTTGAAACTCGCCATGGGTCGAGAGAAGATGTTCGTCAACTTCAAAAGCTATTCGGAGATCTGGGTTTTCATGTACAAACGAAGCAGAATCTTACAAGAAAACAGCTTTTGGACGAACTGGATTCTGTGGCCTGCAAGGATCATAGTAAGTATGACTGTCTCGTCTTGTGGATTATGAGTCATGGAACGACTGGCAGAGTATACTGCTCTGACGGTAATGCGCTACCTATTGAGACAGTACGTGATATGCTCAGTAACACAGCGTGTAAGACACTTGGCGGTAAACCAAAGCTTTGTTTCATCCAAGCGTGTAGAGGTGATAGGGAAGATGAAGTGGTTGTGTTACAAAGTCCTGTTCCAGCCCATCAGAAAAGTGATTCACCAATTGATCATAATGTGCCTTCCTCTTCTTCTCTGGCTCCCAGAATTCCTGTGCATACAGACTTCCTAATGGCGTATTCAACTGTCGATGGGTATGTTGCATACAGGAATGAGAATATAGGAAGCCGTTATGTGCTCGCCTTTGTTGACGTTTTCCAAGATCGTGTTGCACATGACCATATTCTCGACATCTTAACTAAAGTGACCAGAAAGCTTAGCAGAATGCAAAAAATCTATCGCCCCAAAGGGACATCTGAGGTGAAAAACAATGTACAAGTACCTGTGTTTTCATCTACCTTGGTGAAAAACCTCTACTTTTAGATTTTGAGTCGTTAAGAATCCACGGCCTCATTCAGATGTCGTTGTTTTGCAGAACAGTGGGTCCGACCGTAGCGCTCTAAGTGCGCTGAATTCAGAAACACGTTCCCCGTCGCCTTAATCAAGCTTTATTGTGTATGGGCGAATGTTTTTAGTTAAGTACTCAAGTCTTCGTGACTATTGATTGTTGGTTCATTTCTTGGCTTATTTACGACTGCACCAAAAGAGAAGCGGTTATCGACTCTAGCACACAGCTAGGGTAACTCAACCTTGCTTGTAAACACACTGTTTGTGACTGTAGAAAAGTACGAGTGCTCCAGTAACCCTAGTGCTACGTTCTTCTACCCCCTTGTATTAAAGGAAGCATTAATATAGAGAAACTGGATGCAATTATCATTTTCCGTTGTTCTTAGAGACGGTACACAGTGTGCATGTTCTCGTGTATTGTTGTTAAACAATTTTTTTTAAATGGGGCATGTTGGACACGCGCTAGAAAAATAACCGGGCAGCGCTCCAAAATTTAGGCACCATGCTATCAACTTTTTGTCATGGAAATCCTAATTTTCAACGTGTAAACACAACGGTCCCAAGTTAAGTACGGCACGGGAGCCCGAAAAATTGGGTTAAAAGAGGCACCGAGTTGAAAAATGTGCGAGTAGGGTAAATGCATAGCAGTGCCGATCCTGGTCGATTTTGATCAAATTCGAGCCCTCACGCGTGCGTAGCAATCGCAAAATAGTGGACACGAGTGTGCAAATATTTCCTGGTTACTCACGCAACAAGAGTAATCCCAAAACGCTCAAATCATGGTATCAATATTTACTGGACAAAAGTAGCGGATTGTAACTTTGAAAAACATTATGTGGGTTGAAGAATCGATAAAACTCTCACTACTTTTAGTTTGTCAACGTTGTGCAAGTATTAAGATATAGAAATTGATAATAGCTAGAATGACAATCACATAATTGTCATGCTCACAGGAACACTGTTAATTTGTTGATATTTTAAAAACCTTCACATTGAACTTCTATTGCAAACTTTGAAACCTCTCTCCTCCGCAGAGGCCTCCTAAAGTAGCGCCTTGACTGCACACTTGGGAAAAAACGTGCGGACGCTGGGAAGAGGGAAAATTAAAGCCATCGTTCCCCGCGCTCCCGTTTTCTCTCTCCAGCGCTCCCGCTTCCCTCTTTTTTCTTTCACTGGTGTTTACTAACAGGAGCCTCTGCGGAGGAGAGAGCTTTGAAATCCTGTCGATTAAGACACTCCCTTCTTGATTACGGTGTTAGAATCAATATTGAAAACACTTATAGCGCTCGTTCTATTGTTGTAAATACTCTTTACGTAAGAACCATTCGAGGATGGAATGCTTTACCGTCTAAATCTCATGAAGTCAAAGCTGGCTCGAACTCAGAGCGTCTAACGCTCTGGCTCTGTAATATTTGTGACTGTTTTTCTCCGTTTCATGTTACTACCTTTGTTAAACGTGTCGCTGTATTTGCCTGCTAATCACGATTATTACTTTATCATTTTTTTTTTTGAGTTTTTACAATGTGATGTAGTCAATGTGTTAAATCAATTTGGACTTAATTGACTTAGCGACCGCTGGCTGCTCCCTAGCCTGCGTATCAAGCGTTTCCGTAGGTTTTTCCACCCGTTCGAGGCATTTTTCGCTGTTTGGTGGCGCAACAATTGGTGCGAGCGCAACACTGATGGAAGGAGCGGGGAGGGGGAGGGGAGGGGAGGTGTCGCACTTTTTTGCGTTCGCCCCAATTTTACGCAATCAAAAAATGAAAAATGCTTTAAACCTCCGCAAGACCTCCGCAAAGCCAATCGGAAACGCTTGCTACGCAGGCTAGCCGCTCCCGAGTTGCCAAATTAGTGTAGTGCTATAGACAATTGTCATAATTAAAGATTATTGAAAGTTATCCTTAGTCAATTAACATCTTGAGCTACAATTGTCATCTTGCGTATTTTCTTCCGTCTCATTTGGGTTTTTCATGTTACTACCTTTGTTAAACGTGTCGCTGTATTTGCCCTGGTAGGGCCATTTGCATTACGACTTTGTAGTTCTTTTAGGACGTAATATAAAGGATCTCGGACAGATCCGGAAGAACCGGACTGTTAGTGCAGATCCTCCTTGGCAGGAACTGGTTCCTCGAGAACATAATACAATGGACCTTCCGTCTTCTCCCTGGTCTTCTCTTCGTCGGTTATATTTCCCCGGTTCAATTTTTCCTGATCTCCGTGAATCATATTTCCCTGGGTAAGATTCCTTTGCTCTCCAAGCGTCATATTTCCCAGGGACAAATTTCCGTGTTCTCCATGTGTTATATTTCCCCGAGTAAAATCCCCCTGTTTTCTGTCTTGGACAAGATCTCGGAAGAATTCAGGGTTGACAACCGGATTCACTCGATCTTCCTCTCGATCTGCTGTCAGGTCACGCTACTGTGTACTCACCCCGGGTCCCCTGCTGTTCACCACCAGAGGCTGGTAGGGGGGTTGATAGATTTCTTGACCAATATAAGAACCCGGTTGCGAATTAGAGGAATGCAGAAGTTGAAGGCCTCGCTGATAGGAAGGGTTGCCTGAAAAAAGGTTATTATCAGTGAGATACTTGAGACGACTGATGACATTCCCTCACACAACCACGTTTCTAGAAACAGGAAAACATGTTTAAAAAAATCTTTGTCGTGTATCGACAAATAAATTACAAAATTCTTATTTATTGATACTTACTCGTGGAGTTTTCGATTTCAAGCGTCGAAGTCCGCCTGTAAATAGAGGCAAATTTAAAGAAATTCTGTTATGGTAACGCTGTTTGAACAGGTGCTCTATCTAAGCGTGGGCTTTTTTGAATGAATACGCAAGGTAATGATGTAACTCTATAACTGGATAGAAAATCTTGCTACATGCAAATCAGAAAATAGGAAAAAATGAGAGCAGCCTTCTATTTTAAAGTAATACAAAGAAAAACTAAACTAATGTGGGTTTTACTTCGCTTGGCTGTTTTCCCGCACTTGGTACCGTCCTCATGGTACCGTTCCTGCGCTAGACACCAGTTTCATTATTTCTCGCGCTTGGCACCGGTTGCACGTTTTCTCGCGCTTGGGACCAGTTACATGTTTTCCCGTGCTTGGCACCGGTTACATGTTTTCCCACGCCTGGCACCGGTTGCAAGTTTTCCCGCGCTTGGCACCTACTGTATGTTTTCCTGCGCTATGATTGGCTTATTGCACTATTACGCTTGCTGTGATTGCCCAAATATGAGTTAGCCGCCTCACCTGTTCTTTTCCCCCAGCCAAAGATGCAAGACAACACAAACCAAGATTTCCAATAGCAAACAAAGCAGCACAGCGCAGAAGACTGTGGAGTTAAGCTTCACTGTCTTTCTGTTCAGTCCTTCTTCCTCGCTAAGTTTAGGTTTTGATCTCGAACTATTGGTGGAGTTTGCTTCAAAGGCGTCTAATACTTGATTTGTGTTAACTTGTTGTACTGAGTATGAAATAGAAATGAGTTTTACTGAAGTGACTGTCAGCTATTTTAAGAGGGGGTTTACAGTTAGCCCGCTATCTCACACCCGGCTTTCTCGAATCCGCTGCTATCTCAAGGCCCGGATGACGCAAATTCCCTTCTATCTAGACCCGCAGATATCCCCAATCGCCCGCAACCTCGAACCCCGGATATCCCGAATCTCGTTTATCTCCCGCTATTTCGAACCCCGGATATCTCGAATCCCCCACTACCTCGAACCTTGATTATCCCGAATCTCCCGTTATCTCGAACCTAGGAGATCTAGAATCCCCCATTATTTGAAACCCCGGATACCTCGAGGCCCCCACTACCTCGAACCTAGATATCCCGAATCGCCCATTATCTCGGACCCCGGATTTCTGGACCACCCCCAACTATCTTGGACCCCGGGTATCTAGAATCCCCCGCTATGTCAAACTGAAACTCTTTTCTCCTCGTCGATGTTTTTCACTTTACTACAGGCTATTGCAATCGAACTCTCGTTACTTGGAACAATTCTTGGTTTCCCTGCTGCTTGTTCGAGACAACACGAGTCCACTTCGATATGCTATGTTTCTTACCCTACGATCTGTTAAAATTTTTTACCTTTTTAAAACGTGTATGTAAACTGAAGAATGCGAACCGTTGAAATTGATCGTTGGAGGTGAGGGGTGGGGGGGGGGCTGTATTTTAGAATCTGTAGTTCTCACCTTGTTTTGTTCTACATGTATCCAACATCAAGCACCTTTGCGTGCTACTGGAGCCATTTCCGTTTCCTCTGATCAAGATAAAAGCGCCGTACTGTTTGTTGGAGCAAAGCTGACACTGTACCAGGATCACAAAAAGGACGCAACAAGGAATAAACCAGTTCTTCATAGAAACGGAACAGAAACATACTTTTCACCACAAGCTTTGAGATCGAAAGAGTTTCTGAACACTACATTGCACGAAAATTCGGCTTCGTCAGTTTACCTATGGTTCGTACCCGAACCATGACAAAGGTGCATGACTGTTTAACTTTGACACGGGAGTTGAAGACGTTAAAGGACTTTTAGACGGGCTATGAGTTTATCACAAAAGGGCATTAAAGTTACTTTCGTACAAGTCAATGAAACATTTACAGTACTGACTACGTCTTATACTTTTGCTGCTTCCACAGTTTTTCTTCATTAGATTCTTATAACTTTTGATGATTGCCTTTTCACTTGACCAGCATATCCAACAACTAGGAGAGGAGCGTTCACGAGCCCGGACGTGAAGCACCATGATAACTCCGCCTCTTACAATTCTTTCATTTTAATTAGCCAGTTCACAGGGAAACTGTAAAAAAGTTGTTTACAAGGTGTGACAACGTTTTCCAAAAAATTTAAATAAATAAATTAATTAGTCAATTAAGAAGGAAGGAAGGAAGTAAGTAAGGAAGGAAGGAAGGAAGGAAGGAAGAAAGAAAGAAAGAAAGAAAGAAAGAAAAAGAGAGAACGAAAGAAAGAAAAAAGAAAGGAAGAAAGAAAGAAACAAAGAAAGAAAGAAAGAAAACAGACGAAAAACTGTGGTAGCGGAAGGGCACGCAGCACTATAACAGCATCTTTGCTCAAAATTAAAGGCAGCCCCCTAATACGTTTGACCAGGAGCATGCTAGATACTTAACAATGGCGGCTTTTGCCACTTTTGATAACACATCAAACATGAGTGCCAAGGTGGGCTTTTCGTGCATTAGGCCAACAATCGATCTCCGTCACCCACGTAAAAATCACGTGTCAGTGGAAATCCACCGTAGTCAGTGTAACCACAGTTTCAAAACGTTCGTGAAAGTAAGTGGTATACCTTGAAGATGGGTTTAAATCCTCTTTCCAATTTATATGTCGCTCCCTGTTCCTTTCTTTCACTACTAACCTCAACACGCATTTCCTTCAGGGCATCACAACGCTTGAGCTGAGAGGCTTTAAGGGACTCCTCGATTTCTCGGGCTTTTATTTTGTTCACCAGCGAGGCTTCACATCCAGATTGATTGTATACCACAAGGATGCCATGATATTCTAAAAGGAAAAGCATAACAGTCTGGTTCAACATTTAGCTTCTCCTTGCATTCAGTTCAACATTGTCGAGTAGCAGAGCTGATAACAATTTGAAGATGTGGATTTGCATTTAACCCTTTCCTGTCAGCGTTTTTTCCTTAGAAAAACGCATTTTTTACCGCTGAAGCGGTTTTTTCAAGCGCTATGTTGCCAAATGCCACCAAACTTTGTTACAAAAGCGCTTTCTTACAATTCAGCTTAATTTTGAGCCAGCTTCTGTTGTAAATTGTACGATATTTTGCTTTCACGCATGCGCATAAGCCAAAATTTGGACTTTTTTTTGCTGATTCATTTTCAATTTTTTTCTCGCTTCTTTTGCTTTCCTTTTCCTCTCCCTTTCTTTTCTCTTTATCTTCTACCCTTTATTTTCTTTCTATCCACTGGAAAAGTTTTGGATTCAGCCCTTCTAAAAACCTGGAAATCGAACATTGATCAACTAGGTGACTTGGCCTATTTTACCACCAACTTTGCACCCAAAATTGGACACGTTTTTTTCTGGTATAGCTCTGCTAGAATTTGGTCGATATTCAAAATAAACACACTGGATGGATCTGTCCTTGTTGTGTTAGCTGCTAATCAAAACAATCTGGTGACGTCAAAAATGATGACGTCACAAGTGGCTCAATGGTTCCCGACTTCAACGTCGGGAAAATACAACTCCTGACAGGAAAGAGTGGAGGAGTGGTTATGTTCCTCCTCATGAACACGCAATGGTGGGGCCGGACGGGTGGAAAAGGAAAGAGCTCGTTTTGTTTCAACAAGAAAAAGAAAAGTGAGACTAAATGCGGATTCCAATTAACAGTCCTACACAATCGATACACGAGGATTATTTTGTTCAAGACAAAATGTATTTTCACTCTATCGCGGGCACGAGAGATCTTCAAATTAACAGAAGAAATGAACGAAGTTACGTTTTACAACGTTTCCCTATCAGACACTTTTTTAACCCCACGTTTTTGTGAGGAGAAATAGAGTAATTTGTTAACAATTTAATTAATGTCACATTTCTATAAGATAATTTTATTTGTAAAAAGGTTAAGAAACCCTTCATTTCTTACAGTTTCAATTACAAAAGAAGGGTTTGTCTAATAGGTAAATTATATCAAACGTGATCAAAAACTATTTTTTACCCAAGGAAGAACATTTTATAATTTTAAAATGTTTTAGAATTATTTAATACAGTTTTAAAATGTGGAATTTGATACAGCGGAAATGGGCACCTTTTTCCCTGATCCCCCCGCAGACACCATACGTGGCACCAGGCATTTTCGTAGAAGGCACGCATTATCTATAGGGAAGGAACTTTGGCAATCAAATTTAGTTCTTCTTTCTTAGTTCATTAATACAAGAGTGACATAAAATCGACTATGCATCCAGACAAACTGTCAACCTTAGTCAAGAGAGGATATCTTGCCTTAGTACAGTCATTTGGGAAGAAATAAAAGCGGTAGTTCAGTTGCACACATAACCGTGTTGCGTTCGTCGTTATACAAGATGACCTGCCAGACTCTTTACTAGAAGAAATTAGCGTTGTTGGCCATTTTTTTTTTTACCAGACCAATAATGCGTTATTTAGTGCCAGTGCTACTCAACTTGTTTCACTCGTCGAGTTCTTCATTGTTAATGCATTTTTCTTTCCACATTGTTGTTCTTAATTTTGCATCTACATCAAGGGCTAGATGCATTTGATGAAATGCACATTATGCTTTCGGAAGTAGCAAATAATTTGCCACGATGTTCTCCCTCCAAGCCTTTATATATAAGAACCATTTTTATAAGAACGTTGAGGCTCAGATTTGCCCCAAAATTTAAGAAAATGTAACGTATGGTCTAAAACAAGAACATCTTCAGGCTCGGCCAAATTTTTACGCTTCTTATAAAAACGAAAGAGTGTAGTTCATACTGCAAAACGTATTCATTACGAACGTTGCTCGTGAAGGCATTTTTGTACAAGACAAGCCTACCCTTAGTCCTTTAACCTTAAATAAAACTGATTTATTGCTCTGAAGTGTGGTTATCTGGCTACGAGATTACAATAAAACATCAAAACCTAAAATTGTCGTCTTGAGTATTTCTCTCTCCGATACCCCTTTGCGTTTGCGAGGACATAACTGGTTCTACAATTGACTCAGTGGAGGACTCCCTGATAGGACCACTCACAGTAAGACTTTGTAGTCTGTAAAGGATGTCAGAGAGAGACCCAGCTGAAGAATTGAATCGTTGGCGCGGACTTTTAGGATCCTCCTTGATGGGAGTTGATTCCTCGAGAACATGAACAAGTTGTCCTCCGTCTTCTCTCTCCTTAAGCAGCTTGGGAAACTATTTTTATATCGTTTACAACATTAAAATGTTTTGTATTTCTGGAGAAAAGATCTGCACAGGTTTTGAAAACAACAGGCTGTTCTGTTCTGTCGGCATAGACGCGTAGCTACAATAGCGTGATTTGCCTTTTCTCAGATGTCGTGACCACCTATGACGTTTGAAATTTAAACGGTGTTAAGTTGCTTGATGTATTAGTTTCAATGTTTCAATGTTTATATCTCAGAAACACTGGAAACACATCACCTCATTAGCTTCTCGATATTGCCTTCTTGGCGGCTACAAAGTAAATTGTATTCACAGCAGCACTGAACAATCTAAATTCGTGGGGAAACGTTTACATTTAGCAAAGGTAAGCAACAAATTGTAAAGAAATACTGAGAATTCTGCAGACATTCGGGTGAATACTTTGATAGTGACCAGTTTATAGCGACAAGATTATCAAAAACCTGTAATTGAAATGATCATTTTTTTTTCAGTAAATATTTGATTTCGTTGTACACGAGTTAACCTTTTCGCATATAAATCGCTAGCAATTCCCACCCGAGCCTGAACCGAGTACTAGGCAGCAGTCTGAAAGCAAATAATCACAACCGAAACCGAAAGCGGAACTCGAAGCAATTAAAAAAGAAAAACCGTTTTGTTCAAGCCACACAGGAAGTATAGCTCTCTAATCAATGAGAATGGATTCGTCATTTGCGAAATTGTTTCGATCTAAAGACGTGGATTTCGAACGTGTAGCACGGTGAATGTCTTAAATAACATTTCGTTCATTGAATCGTTTCACAAAGACTGACTTCTCAATCGCCTCAATCGCTTTTCGAAGACCACGCAAACTGACCAAACTGTACGTTTCTTTTTTATTGAAAGATGATTTGTTTTCTTTTGAGGACAAGTTGGTAGGGAAAGTTAACTAACTTCGCATGACTTTACGACTAGTAAAAACTTGATGTTTGTTTCAACGTTTGTTTTAGGAGGACGGCGCCTCTCCAAGAAATCAGTCTTACGCTTGGTGACTTTCAGGTAAATTCTACGTTTAGCAAAGTAAGCATACTATGTGAACATGAAACGTAAGCACTTGAGTGATCGCTGTGGTAAGCCACGCATCGACAAAATTAACAAAAATTCGTTTCTGAAATGATATTTTAGTGCAGTCCATTTGATTTCGCTTACCAATCATTAGCAATCAATAAACTCATCCGTGAATAATTCCTGTCACGCTCTAACCAAAATGTAGCAGCATGCAGTAACGCTGTTCGTCACAGGGTTATATTTGTTAAGTCACGTTTGTTTACCTGAGAGCGCCAGGGTGGGGCCGAACGGTAGCTGCAAAGCCCAAAGGCTTTGTTCGTGAAGCCATGTTGCATTAAATAAATTTGTGTGGACAAAATTGTGACCAAGAGGAAAAAAAGTCATCGGTTCTGCATGCATTGCTTGCCTATGTTATTAGATTCCGAGACAACACGTTTTACCGCGGTGTTTGAACAATGGGGTGCTAATGGAGTTTAATACGGGCGAAATGTATTTTAAATGAGGTCACAGTTATGTCTCAGACAAAACAATGGTCATTAGACAAGTTAGTTTTGGAAGGAGACATGAAATTTGGTTTTACAAGAAGGAATAGGTGCACAACGTGTAGAGTCGTTAATAACCCCTACCGGAAGGACCTGTACATTATCAGTTTTTCAAATCAAACCGACACCTGGACGATATTTGCCGAAAATTAAATATCGATATCGAAGCAGTATTACTTAAAGGAGAACTGAAGTCAAAAATCAAGTATTTTTTTCTTAAAGCTTAGACCATAAATATTAATGTTTGAAACTTTTTTTCTGTCTACTGGCTTGCTTTCGGTCTCAAAAAAATAATTTTACTGCGAGTTTGGGCCAACAGCAGTGCAGCGCAGAAGAGGTGTGTCAGCGGTCATTTTGGTAGCCTATGACGTAAATGGGGGGGAACGAATGCAAGATTTTACAAAGAGAAGTA
>Ga0126336_10000731_pt1 | contig 14813 bp, 9 predicted proteins | sample SidCmetagenome_FD_92530 | JGI IMG/M metagenome (GOLD analysis project Ga0126336, IMG submission 92530) | Coral microbial communities from El Islote,Puerto Morelos, Mexico - Siderastrea C C metagenome | ecosystem: Host-associated > Invertebrates > Cnidaria > Coral | place: El Islote,Puerto...
ACAGACCCAACAAGGTCCAAATCGGCCCGTAAGTTACAAGGACAACCCCCGGCAGTGGGGTTGAAAAAAAAAATGTTTGTCTCTTATACCCCCCCACCCCTCGCCCCCCCCCCCCCCCTCGGAGTTGGTCCCTCTGTATGGTAGTCTTTTACCTTGTCTCAAGTCTTCAAGATGGGATACTTATAAAACTGGCTAACAAAAGACACTTTGGACAGATCAGCATTTCACAATTTTTGGTGCCACTTGTATTTTTCAGGTGTTTGATGGAATTGAATGCGAGTGGCCATTTCTCTTCATCTATGTGGCTCTGGACGGTAACTATGTTTTAATCACCAAACATTAAGTCATCACCATTAATTTCTCCAAGTAACCCGTCAAAATGACTGTTTAAAGCTGTTGGTACCTGTCTCTTTTTTTCTTACAATGCGGCTTTGATGACTCTCCGGCAAGGACTATTACAATGTTGAGCAGAACCCCTGATGAACCGGCCACCAACGGACTGCAATGGGGTGGCCGTATAAACGAGGGGGGGGGGGGAGTGTAGATATAGCGGTTGTTTTGCTCTTCGCTCAACATTCTCAGCCAATAAATAGCAAAACCAAAACCAGCTGTGTCTTTGCTTGACGCTATTCCCGCCCTAGGCTCCATTTACATGTGTTTGCTATGACTTCTGATTGGTTTGTTGTGTCCAGTTTGTATCTCTTGTGATTGGCCAAAGTAATTGCTTTGGTTTTGTATGATATTCAGTTGAAAACCACTCCAAAAGGAGCTTTTAAATTTACACGCAAGACGGTGATTGCATAAGCTTTTTTACGAACTTAAACAACGCACCCGTAACAACATAACGGGGCGACCGTAAGGTGTAGTCCCACTGAACAAAACCCCAGTGCGGGGGGGAAAAGGTTACACCCCACCCACCCCTTCCCCCATATTTTGTTAGTTTTCACCAACTGGCCACGGACCTTCTGACTTGAGATCCAACGTGTGCTTGCTGTTTTTGTTTTGTTTTGTAGCCCTCTTCAAAAATGATAAAGAAACTGCTCAACATTACGTCAAGAAACTTCATGACGAGTTGTTACAGCACACTGACTCTGGTGAGAATATTTTGATAACACATTGCACTTTTGTCATAAACGCAAAACACTCGCCTTTTCTCTTAAAACTTTAGCAGGGACGTTCGAGTTACTAAAAACGCGAGTACTAGCGATTCTGGATCGTTTCTCGTCAGTCCCGCTAGGCGTATTCGCATTCCCTCCAGACTTTTTGTTCTTAGACCCAGCCAGTTTGTACACTGAATCTCGAATTAACTATCGCAAAAATACGAAATCAGTTCCAGTCAGCCAATGACTTTATTGAAGTCCCCCAGATACTTGCAGACATTAACCAAATCAGTCAAGAACTGATGCTGTCCGTCCCGCAATTTTATATTTCACATCAAATTGGCTTCTACTCTCGGAAAAGCCTCTGTAAGGTATTATCTGATTTTCTTCCCTGCTTGTGCTGCCACTGCTTGCAGGTTAACCCTTTAAGCCCTGGCATGAAATGCATATTCTCCTTACTGTTCTCCATACATTTCTTATGGAACTAGTAAGGAGAATTTGTTTTAATATCAAGACATCTTATCCTTGGTGATCACTTCCTTTACATTCAACACTTAAATGTTTGAACAAGTAGTGACGATGTTAAGAGCAATTTCATTTTCGTCACTGTTAGGGATTAAAGAGTTAATAAAGCTTGTTGTTGTTGCTACTTTGATCAATAATGTAAATTTGAAGTATTCTGGACAACGAGGACTCGTTTTGTATTTAGTTCTGTGTCTCTTCAACTCTTTCCTTCCTGTAGGTGATCTGATTCCACATTATTACTATGTACCCAAAATATACATGGAAGCTGAACGCAAGCAGCCGCATTCACAGATAAGACTACCAAGCGATGAGGATGGCGACCTTTTCATGTGGGGACAGGCTCTACTCATCATCATGCAGTTAATAGGTACAAGAATGCAAAAAAAGAATGACTGTTCAACTCCCGATGTTAAGCTCTACTTCCTCCAGTAAAAAAAAAGGCCCCACAAGAATAGTACACCCTCCAAAAATGACTAGCAAGCGTGCTAAAATGTAAAACCACAAACGAGGAAAGGCTTTTAAAAGTTTAAATGAAAAGGTTTATTCTGGGATGTTTTTTTTTTTGGTATTACTGTTTGTTTGTTTGTTTGTTTGTTTGTTTGTTTGTTTGCAAACCCTTTTACGAGATGCAAAAACTAATCCCGCAAAAAAATTATTGCCGGCAAAAATAGTCTCCAGCAACATTTACTTCGCTATATGTAGCTAGAAATTACCATGTGAATATTGCTGATAATAATGCAAATTAATCAAGGTTTTCGTGATTAGAACCGGGATGAGAAGATGCACTATGTTAATACATGGTTTGTGGTGGAATGATAGCTCAGCATTAGTATTTTTGTAGACCAGGCGCATCTGAGGGCTCAATATTGTTTTGTTGTTTGTAGATTGCGGTCTTTTAGACGTGAATGAAATTGACCCCATTGGAAGGCACTTGTCCCAGTCGGCTAAAAATCGCTATGGTTACAGTAGCCACAGATATTCTTCATTTAAGGTAAATAACAACAACAGCATCCTTTTTTATACACGATATAGGTTTAAATCGAAAGGCTTGCTTGTGGGGTGTGTTTCTAGCTACAAATTAAAACATAACTATGTACATTAAAATTAATAATAATAATTATACACATAATAGTTCACATTAATAAAACTTAAAATCCTTTACGTTCCTACCTTGCGTTTGGATCGAGGTTGCATTAAAGTCAAGTAGTTTATGTCATCATTTTTACTTCGCCTTTCATAACCATGCGGACTCTGAACCTAAAAACCAACAAACGATTACGTGCTTTATCCGCCATTCACAGTGCCAAACGTGATTTACTGCAACCATTGACCTAAATTCTTTGTTTTCCGATACATCCGCTACGGTGATTGACGGTAGTGAAAATCTCAATCGGGTGGCATTTGTTAGCGATCTCTTACCATCGATGGCAGTCTAACCTACATTTAAATTGTCTAACTGGCTTTATAGTAGACCTTTTTAAGGGTTTTCCGCCACATTGGCCGAGGTATAAACACGACGCGAAGTACAGTATTTGTATGCGAAAAAACGGTAATTTCATAGCAAATAATTCAGTAAAATTTCTTTTCTGGAAATTTTATGAATTGTTAACTTAGGATACCAGACAAAAGCTGCAAAAGGTTTTCCTTATCAAATTTGAGGGGCGCAGCTAGAACTCTAGGGAGCGAGCTGTCACACTTTTATGTCTAAATACCTTCGTACGTTTGTAGTGTAACGGGCGAATTTTATAAATCAGGCCGATATTTTTTCCACACGATACCAATCAGCAAAAAATTCGATCTGACAATGAGGTTTATAAATCGGTTGTTACTCTTTACTCTCGATAACTTTGTTCTAAAAAGTTGTGTTACTCTGAAATGTTACACGCATTTCTTGTTTGTAATGATGTATTTATTTCATCAAGGTTGTTGACTCCGACTTGGTTGTTCAAGTGTCTTTGATCTCAGAGAGCAGAAAGTAAGAGCTTTTTGTACACTTTTGTATGCATTTGATAAAGATTCTTGAAGATTGTATTTCCATTGGACAAAATTTGAACCTTAAAGGAGGATGAACAAGTAGTGAAATGGTCAGTGTAGGAGCAGGGGCATCTCTAGTCTGTTCCAGGCTCCGAGATAGTGGGGAAAGTGCGAAGAGAAAACGAGGGCGAAAACACGTGGGGGCTGGGGAGAGACAAGCCCTTTTCCCCAGATCGCGCGCGTTTTATTTTCACGTTCCCTTTCTAATTTTCGTGCCATCCTTACTATCTGAGAGCCTGGAACAGGCTAGGGCATCTCTAGACGAATCGTTTGGATAGAATGGTTACTGCATTTGACTGTGATGGCTTACAATTTATATTACCTCCAATTTTAACTCCGCCGGCCCCGGCGCTGCAAAGTTTTTCAGCTTTTACATAAATAAACAACTATCAATATATATGATAGTCGTTCGTGTAAACCTAGCCTAGCTAAGACGTGGTTTATTTTTAGTTTACAGACTACGTTAGCAACGTTTGGTATTGAGACTCAAACTCCACAGCAGATTGAGCCCATACAAATCTGGCCACCATCCGAGCTTGTCAAGGTAATTCTTTCTTGGACTGATCATATACCAAGAAAATGATGGTCTCTTTACACGCCTCCACAGTACCTTCGACCCCAAACTCAACCTTTGAAGTTGATATCCTGTTCTTAAAGGGCCGACCTACCTCCTTTTATTGATGAAAGACTTTAGAAAACGACTCTTTCCGCTTGCCATTTTACTAGCCACACAAGCTTTCTGGAAACCACTGTTCACTAGAATAATTGTCATATCGATATTTGGACTCAAATACCTTTATCAAACAGGTCCATCAGATAGCCAAGTTTTTGTTTTGATTACTCACGCATCTAGCACATCCTCTTGTATCTGTCTGTAATAGGGCACGTTAATTAACCAATCAAAGTTCTCATCTGAAAGAGTAAGTTGTTGTAGTGACTCACGGATCTAGTATCTCGTCGTCACTCTTGTATGTTTCTGTAATTGGACACGTTAAGAAGCCAATCAAATTTCTCAGTTGAATGCTCTTCTGTCTTACTTTGCAGGTTTACAAGCGCCTTGGAGTCAATCGCAAGCTAGGATTGTCCGGGCGTCCACCCAGGCCAATTGGAGGCCTGGGAACCAGTAAGGTAAAATAAACAGATTTAATGCCAAGATTTACTATCTCTTGTGTGAAGGTAATCTTCATGCTAATGCAAGTTAGTTTCTTTCGTCACAGATCTATCGTATCTTGGGCAGAACAGTTGTAACTTATCCTAAACTTCTTGATGAGACGGATTTTTATATGGCACTGGACACGTCCTTGCTTATAGACGATATAAAGGTAAAAACAGCGCCTCGTGAAAATCAGCTCATATTAAAGATGGTGCCTCCTAATACAGAGGTATTTTTGCAAAGGTTATGACTATGGGGAAAAAGCAGATCTTGGCAAGGGTTATTGGAATCCGAAAAGAAAATGTGGGTAACCTTGCATTTTTCAGAGATAATTAAGCAACCATAATTCTAAAAAAAGGTTTTAAATACAAAGAATGTATAGAATTTTTTTTCCAAATTTAAGCTCAATTATCTCTGAAAAATGCGTGGTTACCCCCCAATTTTCTTTTTGGATTCTGATAGCCCTTGCTAAGATCTGCGTTTTCCACATGGCCATAAACCGTGCAATAACAAGCAATATATTGGACGAGGTTGAGCAAAATATCGTGATTTGTCAGTGGCAAGCAGATCAATAATTGCGAAACCGAGTTCAATAATTGTTTTATCATTCAACAAGACAATGTGTTTTTGCGCTTGTTTCACAATTATTTATTCCTGCACCAAGTGCGCGCTTTCATTTCGTTCAAAATTTTAATATTCTGCACAAAAAATACAAAATTAGTAAATTCCGCTTTCGCCAATAATTAATTACTTTAAAACGAATACATCAACTGATTTGCCAAAAAGTTCAACGTTCAAAAGGAAGATTCAGACTTTTTTATTCAAAATTTTTAGTCAAAAATCGCAGAAGTTCCGCACTTTAATGGCTTACTTGCCCGCGTTTGAGTTTGAGCTCTGAACAGGTGACTCAACTTCGCACGAGCAGAATTATTCGCAGCAAAACAACTTTGCACCGTAATGCGCATGAGCAGACAATTATTCGTAGGCAGTTATTTTCAGTGACGTAATGGTCTCTCGGCCAATTAAAACGCCGGATAAAATAACGTGAATGATAATACTTTTGTATTAGTAGGCAGATTCCTCAAGAAACTTGAATATCTCGGACCAGACGCGAGATGCGCATAACGTATGCGCAGTAACTGTAAATACCTTTGTTAAGTTAACTCCTCTATCAAGCAAACACGAACACCTAATGGGCACCCTTTGCAAAAATGTCCGTGCATAAAAAAATTATTTTATATGTATTCAAATTAGCTAGAATCGAATAAAAATATATGTCATTGCCGTGATGTTTTCAAAATGGTCAGTCTGTAACTGTATCACAAGCTTCTACTTTGATAGAACGAACACTTCTAATTGAATTATTGTCAGTGAAGAGCAAGCCCAGACTTGTTCTGTTCTATTTGACACCTCTGACTGGATTTAAACTGAATGAGACACGGGACTATATTCAAACCAGCTCTGCTGTATTGGAAATTTCTGTTTAAATAACAAAAACCAGGTAGCAAGTGAGGTAACTAACCCTGTCGTTATGAAAGAGCGCTAACACTGGAAGCTGTTAATTTCATATTCTTTTGTTGTTGTTTTCTGCCAAGCCCACATTTGTTTCAGTTGTATTTTATGTTTCGATTCTTGTCTTGTTTTTTTGATCAGACACACTTGGCGTTTACACGCGGCAACTGGAACATGAAAGGGCGACCCACTCTGTGCCTCTTGCTCAGAGAGAAAAACTTGCGGTAAGTAATTACCGATAATATAACTTTTGGCAACAAATTCTGAATCTAGCGCTGTGGTGTAAGTGTAACGCTCTAATTGATGCGTTGTGGTTGTTATCAGCCAGAAACCAACAGAATACTGGGAACGAATTGTTGAGATCAATTGTTTAATAGGCTTCTTTCGATATATTAAAATTCAGCTTGGTAGCGAGGCCTAGAGGACACAAACAATAGAAATGAATAAACATGCTTGTAAAATTTCTTTTATTTGTGTCCTCTAGGCCTCGCTACCAAGCTGAATTTTAATATATCGAAAGAAGCCTATTGTAATTAAGTTCGTCATCACATAAAAGCAAAGAAAAAACGATGTGAAGCAACTTTTATCCTACTGAGTTGGAAGTAATCAGTTTACTAGAAACAAGAAGTGGCTTAGAAAAATTTGGCAAATTACAGTTTGTGTGGTTGATGTTGGTGGGGGGGGGGGGGGAAACCCTTTTAAAATGGGTAAATGTGTTAGGTATTTTCTCTACATTTGAAAACTTGAAGTTTAGTGAGGTCTCATCCAAACGTTCCCAAACTTACCAAGCCTGGTAAATATGACGTGCTCGGTTAATTTCTTGTCATTGATTGATTTCCGCAACCAAGCAAGACCGATTTCTCTAGGTCTGTACTTTTTTTACAACTGTCATGGGCAAATTTGTTCACGTCATGTTTACAATTCGAAAGCCGGTTTGTTTGATAGTTTACCCCAAACCTTCAAATCACAGCCTACCACTCAAATATTGGTGAACCTGTGGTTTGCTTAAATTGCAACACATTGATCTTTGTTTATTTTTCTATCCAGGGGCAAGCAATTTCACGAGGCTCTTGAACTGTTGGCTTCATTCAAGCGAGGGCTTTGTGGAGGTGTGAAAATTAAACTTGGAAGACTCCAGGTGTGTTACGCTAGCTGACCAACTTCATGTATCCGTCGCTGAAAATACGGAATATATTTTTCTCAGATTTTGTGTGTGGGGCCATGCAGTCAAATGTGCAATTAACAAACACAATAAGCCTTCGGGCGAAGATATTTATGTCATTTGCCAAGAAAAATCAACATGTCAGTCCTTTTCATTGTTTCCATGATTCTACCTGTAAGATTCAATAACAAACCTAATGAAGGACATCTCAAAATAATAATAATATTAATAAAAATAACAATAATAATAATAGGATCAACACTGATTACTATTCGAGCACTTTATACAAAACGAGGTCCACAGATGCAATACCAGGTCTGCAGTTTAAGTTAATTGTTCTTTTTCTCTCTGTTTTGCATTCGTTTTCCCTTTTGATAGTCTATGTCCTAGTGGTCAAGTAAATATTTAATATCTTAGCTATTTTCGACTTCACCTTGAACTCATGCTACCTGCGGTGGGGCTATGTAATTTGCGTAACAAGATAAAATTATGAATAAAGATTGTTGATGGTGTTGTGTCTGCTAAAAGCTTTGCACAGACAAAAGGTTTCTTCAAGGGAAATTGTTGGAAGCGCAACTGAAACTGCGCCAGTGATGCGTCGGTTGCTGATTTTCTAGTCCAAAATGATATTTCCCATTCGACTTCTTTTGAAAATGCGCGTTTTTCACCAGTTCCTGTTAACTGGACTTTTCTATTCTTTCTATTCGTCTTTTCAGACTTTGGTATCAACAGCAGTTATAGATCACCTGGATTTTGTTCAAGCAGACCGTGACGTCAGGTATTCCTAAAATAAGTGTTCTTGATTGTTTTCCACAGCGGAAAGCTTTCACATGATAGGCGGCAATGGTACGAGTCAACTACAATTCAAAGGAGGAACCTATCTGAATGGGTTGCATAGGGTCTAATAGGAACCTTGTTGAAAAGCAAACAGAAACATTTAAACGGAGAGGCTTTCAGCTATTCATCCTAATGTGATTATTATTACAGAGACCCCGATGACGAAACCGAAGGAGGACTGGACCAAGCACGTGTTAGGGAAAAAGAAGGAGCCGATTCCAATCCCCCGACACCTGGCTCGTCCGAGGGTCACAGGATGAGTCGCACCCTGAGATTTAGTCGCTCCATGACAGTGAGCGAACAGGATGATGAGCAACCTAATGATGAGGAGGACGCTAAGTAAGTAGTAATGAAGTGTCCACTTACTAATCCGTTTCCATCCCCGCTCGTATTCCCTTCTTAGTGGTTTTCTGCCAGTTATTGATATTTTGCGATTTGTGAGTTTATATCTGCGTGCGTTTTCTGTGAGTTTCAAAATCAAGCTGTCGTTAATTAATAGTGACCCTCGTCCCATCTGTTGAATACAATTGATTCCTTAACTCGAGGGACAGACGTTTGTCGAAACTGAGTAGTCTCCCACTGGAAAGCGGCCACCTTAAAAGATGACCATAGAGTTAATTGTAGACCTCTTGACGATGATTCAGCTTCAGAATTGTTTGGATTTTCCTGTAAGTTAACGCTGGAGTAAACTTGACAATATTTACCCGGTCTTTCCTGCAAATTCACGGTTGTTTCAGTCCCAGAGACCTGGTAACTAAATCACGTGAGGCACTTTTGGCGGAACTCGACAGCAAGCCAAACGTGGATCGACAAATGCTGATTCTACAGGAGCTACTGAAACGTGAGGGTGAATACTTCCAAACGCCAGAGGGATCAGTCATCGATGTGATCAACCATCTTTACCAGCAGGCTGCATATGACAGAAAATGGTCAGCGGTTCGCCGCGGAGCCGGCCTTCTCAAGAAAATGGTGGACAGTCTTGCGCCCGGGATCACTACTATACTGGTCAGCGGCAAAGTGGTAAGTGGAAATTCCTTTTTTCCTGTGAGTGATTATAACTGTGCGTTGTCATTGGCTGAAACAGGTCACGTGCTACAACATTGCAGGGCGAGTGTCTTAAAGTTTCACTTCTTGATCAAAATGGTTTGAATATCAAACGAAAATAAAATTCTTCCACGGTACTCTCCTAGGTTATAAGGATGTTACAAAGCGACGTTTTGGGGATTTCAACAACCTTTTGTCTGGCGTTATTAAAATATCGAGTACAAGTCTGGCGGCGGTATTTTGTTTTCTTGGTAACCACGCATTTTAAGTAACCACGTGTTAAGCTCCCTAACAGGTATATTAAATGAATGTAAAGCGGCCTTCACACGTCAAACTAATGTTGGCCAACTCGTGTCGGCAAACTCAAATTGGTGTGTGAACAACACAACAACATGTTGGCAAACTGTTGGCGACAAATAGAACTTGTCTCTATTCTCACCAACTTTTTGACAACAGTTTGCCAACATGTTGTTGTGTCGTTCACACACACCAATTTGAGTTTGCCAACACGAGTTGGCCAACATTACTTTGACGTGTGAAGGCTGCTTAAGAAATGGTAAACGCGGGAAAACAGCGCGCTTGGTATCGGTTGGTACTATTCTGGACCCGGTTGTTTGAAAACCGGTTAACGCTTACCCAGGATTAAACTTTAACCAAGGTTCCTGATTCTCTTATTAACCGGCCGTCGCCATATGGCGACCGCTGGTTTATAAAATGGACACGGTTATTTTTCCTCCGTCAGTTGGCTGAACATACGAACAAAGTGCTGTAAAGCTTGTGGTACGGGTACTCAAGAGCGGTACTATCTTATACAAGACGCATGCGTATATTAGTCTGCTGAATGTTACCTTCGTGTGTTCTTGTCTTTTACAGTGCAGCTACTCGAACCAGGCTACTTGGAAGAAAATTGACCAATCGCAACGCTAATTGAGAACAAAAGAAGGCAGCATTTTTTCATAAACTGACCAATAACATTGAAGGATCTAGACAGTACATCTCTGAATAAATTTGAAACTGTCTCATTCTGCGGACCTCTCGGGAAATAGTCGAATTTTTTCATTGGTTAGCTTCAATGAATCGTTTTTTTAACATTTTCAAACGGTGCGGTGTTGACTCGATGCGATTGAAATCTGGCGAATAGTTTTAACGCTTCACATAAGTTACAAGCTTATTGTAAATGTAAATATTTCCAAAATGGCTTTTGCCCAGAAAATACAAGTAAGCCTGGATCGAGAGGGAGGTATATACGGCAACAGTCGCCGACATTCCCAGCTATAATTTACGAGATTACGTTTCAGGCTTCCCTGCTAGCAGCGGTTCCCGGCGAACGAGAGGACGAGGAACCACTGCAAGCAACCGTTTAGCGCCGTCCCAACCTCTGGATGAAAAAATTACTCATAGTCCGGCGGCATAGCTGGAAAATTGTGTTATTTTTGTTACTGATGTCATATTTTGCAGATCTAAAGACATAGGAAAGATGACTCACTTCTGCTATAGAACCACTTTCAGTTCTCACCGTATGGCCCATAAACGGCTTTCAAGTTTTGCCCCGTTGAGACCCCCCGCGAAGATAGGTGGTCCCCTTTCAGTAACTCAGAAATGACACTTATTTTCCCGAACAAAAGTAAAATGTTTGTAGTAGTTAAAACATAGTTACTTCTAACAATGGTAAATTTTGTGGCATTAATGAGCGATTCACACAACAATCTTAATTAGTACTCTAATTAAGGGGGCCAAAATTGAATAGAAACTTTTTGCTTGCTTGTGTGCATAGTGTTATTGTCTTCCTTTGCTGGTGTTTGGGCAACATTGGTTTCGTAGGATTATTTTCGCAAGGGAAAATTGTTAACTGCATTTTTAGTGAGCATCTGGTAGTACTGGGCGGTGACGTAGGCCAAATATGGAGGAATCAAGCCAAAATGCATGAGAGTCCAGAAGCGTTGACTGGAGCAAATGCGTATTTTGCCAAGAAAATACAAGCGAGAGGAGCGAATGCCCAGCAAACAGAGTACCCGTGGTGCTGGATACATCATACTTCAAAAGAATTTGGGGAGTTTTTATGTCGCTGGAGAACTACACCTTGGTTCTGCGGAGCTGGATGAAGGGAAGGGGATTGCTGAGACACTTTTGAAGCATAATGCTTCATGGCATAAGTCATGCCGCGTTAAGTACAACACAACCAATGCAGATTGAAGAGGCTGGAGAGGAAAAGAAAGCCAGCTGAAGCAAAAGTATCGCAGCAACCCGATGATAGTGGAAAGCGCACAACATCTGACCTTGCTAGTATTTCTGTAGGAGAGGAAGTCTGTTTCTTTTGCGGGGGGGCCAGTCACCGAGGGGAACCCATTATGTCAGGCAAGCACAACGGAGCTAGATTCTCGTGATCGAGCTGTTGTCATGGAGGTAAAAGTTTTTAATCTTTTTAGGGAAACGTCTGTACCATAAACAATGTTCAGTTGCACTTTATGCGCATATTGTAGTCCGTCGTTGACCAGGTAGAGGAATCAACGCCTAAAGAGTAGCCTTTTCTGAGAGGACTGCAAAATGTGTACCACTGACTGTAAGGTGTTAAAACTTTCCGATGTTAAGAGGGAATATTTGACGAGGTTACAGGAACTAGGCGCACCGACACAGGATCAGTCTGTTCACTCAACGCGATTAAAGACAAACTACTCGCTAGCTTCCCAGGACTGAGTGCATATGCGAAGGGGAAGGAGGTGTTGCTGGTGTTTGAAAACGGTATCGCGTTAGTGCTGTCAGAGAGTCTTGAAAGAGAGCAAGATTTTAAAATAATTTCTCTCGCACTAGCGGCCGAAATTGCAAGGGAAGATATGTTCAACAATAGTGACTTCTTCAATGGGATATTTCCCCAAGCATGCCAACATTGTCTGTATCGCCGTCCTTGCTAACATCAATTAATATGATTCTCGTAGGCACTAATGAGCAAACTCACGAGCAAGGAAATCATCAAGCTGCTCTCTCTATAGCGCAGCCTCTAAAATTCAGCTCTATAAAGCATAGGCGGAGATCTACTGATGGATCTGTTAGGCATAGTAGAATCAGGAAACACCCTTTCCTTTATACTTTTGATGCACGTTAAAACAACAAGAAATGAATTAGTAGAGAAACATTGCACGTTAGGTTTATCTGTGTCATATGACTGCGCCTGTCATCAGATCTTGCCACTGCTGTGTGTGAACGTTATGAAGAAAATGGAACGGTATGCCCTCCTAACCTACGTGGACAGGTTTTTACTACTGCTAACGTGGACAACATAGACCACAGCCCTTCGTCCACAACAGCAACAGTATCTTTCCATGGCACAAGTATTTCTGTCATTCAACATCCAAGTACCACTGACGAAGCCATGACACGGGGCAAATTATCTTGCGCGAGTCGCCGCCTGAAAAGTGCATGAATCCTTTGCATGCGAGTTACACCAACGTCCCAAATGTTGCGTCGAAGAGCGGCAAGCCTACTGTAAGCCCAGTCTCAGAGTCTATAATGGTCCGTAATCAGAGTACCATTACTGATGCAATCAGCAAAGAAGTCGAAAGGTTAGAGGATATCAACAATATTTACACAGAAGTGTGAATGCGTCTATAATTGGGGAGAAGCAAAGTCCGATATAAAACAGCTGAAGCAATTTCGTGGTCTGCGTTTCACGCTGAGAGACAGACGCAGGTAACCCCTAAGTTTACAAGCACTCTACTGCCTCTTTTTTTTTTGGCGGATTGTGGTCATTCCGTAGCGATGATAAGTCACACCATAACTGTTATTAGCAAAGCCGTAGCGTTCATAAACCCGGGATAAACTGTGGTTATTGCTTGCGACCAGCCACTCTCTTCTTTAGCGAAAACAATTCAGTGAGCTCAGAAGGACAGTGCAAGGGAGGATAATCTGGTGGTCAAGCTTGGTGAACTCCACACCTGGTTCGCTGGCAGCGGATGGGTTCAATTTCTATCACAAGCTAAGATCACTAAAGCAGGAAGAGCCTTTGATGCCTAAGAACAGCGCTTCGATTTTTTTCCATAAACTATAATAATCCCTGGAATTGCAGAAAAGGGGGAGAAATATTACAAGGTTTGCGAACAGAAAAGTTAAAAATCAGATCTGCTAGTGATGCAGTCCACTCAGCTATCTTCTGTATCTTCAGTAAGTTTTGTTTTTATCAATTAAGCTTAATTCTTGTATATTTAAATTGAAATGAATATCCATCCTGTGCGGTAATAACAAAGAAAATAAAACCTATTAATAAAAGAGTTTTTTTGTATCTGAAAGGAATGTGAAATGTTCTCGCTTTATCTAGTGCTGATTTTCAAAACCTTCGTGATCGATCCTAGATTCGCTTGTAAATACAAATGGGAAATAATTTTCTGCGAGCGCTCGCTGAATATTTTGTGTAGAGCGGAGGAGGTTCGCTTTAATACGTACACAAACATTCCTTGATTTCTTGGTCACTAAAAGGCGCCAAAATGCTAAACAAACGAAAGCCCTTTTACTGGCACAAAAAATCGAAAATAGCGAACAAATTTCAGTACCTTCAGGCTACAATTTATATTTTTGTCAGTTGAACTGTTGACCTTTTGTCGTGCGTTCGTCCAGGGCGCGTGTTTGCTCTTATTGGCCAAAATCTGGCAGCTCAGACAATGGGCACTCCGCCACTCGCGCATGCTCGATGGAAATTCAAACGGTTGCTTGCAGTGGTTCCTCGTCCTCTCGTTCACCGGGAACCACTGCTCGCAGGGTAGTTTCAGACTTGCACCACGCTCACATAAAGGATTTGGATTTCCCTGCAGTATTGAGACCGCTGCTGCGCTTTCGCAGAAGCCAGAATCAATACATCAACGATAAGCACCTGTTGATTCAGAAAGCACTTAGTGAATAAGGAGATTTGGGAACCTCCGTTTATAATTGAACGATCAAAGGGCGCAAATGACGATATTTATCTTTAGATCTGTGTTTGTTTATTCTCGCTGCGCTGAGCAGAATCCAGCAAGTTTGTTGCGTAACCGAATTTCATTTCGGAAAAGGGTTGTTCTGTAAACAAACTCCTGCATTAGCTGTACTGCTGAAGCGAAAGTATTGTTTAAGGTTTGTTTATGGGTGAAAGTTTTATTATCAGTTGCGAATTCGACATCTCAATGTTCTGCTCAAAATTTAGCACATTTAGGATCGAAAGCAACCAATCGTAGACGTGACAGTTTCCCGAGCGGTCATGATCAGAGGTCACAGTGTGAAATTTTTTCGAACGTGCATTGTCTGCCTGCTTCAACGTTACTGGAACGGCGAAGGGTTGTTAAGTATGGGGTTTCAGTATTTATCTTGTATAACGCATGCGCAACTGAGTAAAGCAGCTAATAGGATTGAATGCGAAATTGGCTGTGTTGTCTGATCTAGTTGGTGGTTATGGTGAAAATTTTTTTAGTGCAGGAGTTTTGTTATG
>Ga0126336_10000732_pt1 | contig 14812 bp, 9 predicted proteins | sample SidCmetagenome_FD_92530 | JGI IMG/M metagenome (GOLD analysis project Ga0126336, IMG submission 92530) | Coral microbial communities from El Islote,Puerto Morelos, Mexico - Siderastrea C C metagenome | ecosystem: Host-associated > Invertebrates > Cnidaria > Coral | place: El Islote,Puerto...
AATGCTTATATTTTATTGCTAGTGATAACTTTCTTAAAGTAGTGGGTGTCTCTGGTACAAGGAAAGGCTTTTTAATATTGCTGTCGATAGCTAGTAAGGTACCTATATACTACAGCCCTGTAGTGTGAAATAAGACACGGTGATCCCCTCTTTTTATTTTATTTTTTCGATGTACTAGGTGTAATTAATAACTGTGCAAAGTTTCAACAACTTCTCATTACAACTTCTTTTTCGATGGAATCACCTTAACTGTTTCATTTAGAGCATAAATTCAAAGTTTCCGAAACCATGAAAATATGAGTTATGATTAATTTCCTTCAGCCATGTTTCACACTTTCCACCTTGCACGTCATAACCTAAAGTAAAATGAAGACTAAATTAAAACGTGCCAGTAAGAAAGTCAATGCATTTGATATCACAGAAAATGCAATACAGAATCACTAGGATATACAGTAGCCTGTATTCTTCTAATCACAGAAATGAAAGGGATATCATGAAGGGATAGCCAGTGCACTAAGTAATACATCTGTGTTTTCATTTTCTAAAATGTAAATTGCAAATTTAGACTAATGCATAACATAAATGGTAATGGTCCATACATTAGTGAACTACTTCTGTGATAGGCAATAAAAACTCAGCTTATTTAGTATTATTACAACAACACTGGTAGTAAGTACAAGCTTTATGATAAAAGCCATTCTCGTAAGCGACCAACTCTAGTTGTAACCGCTTGTCTGAATTGTCAAGGTGGTCGTTTACGAGAGCTTCGACTGTATTCTTTCTGTTGTCAAAAATTGATGTTTTTGAAGATGGACTCTTGCTCCCAACCCAATCTGTGTGCCCTTTCACGGAACACAGATCATCTTCAATTGCTTACACTATAAAATGAACATGGCGTGAGCAGACTAGAGTCCAGTCGATGTATCACTTTACAAATAACACATTGTTGCATCTTCAAAAGCACAGCACTATGTGAAGAAGTCTTGCACTACAACGAAAATACTACCAAATACAAGCAAATTTTATGTAGATTTCAAAAAAATTTTTTGAAAGACAGAAAAAATTGTTAAGTAGCTTGTTTCTTTAGATGTTTGGCACCTGGTCAGGGAAATTTGTGCGCTGAGTCACCCCCAGTTTTAATCGTTTCACGTCTAAATCGCATGCGAAACTTCAACGGACGCCATTTTTTCAGACTCGTCTGTTTCTTTATTGCTCAAACGCGAGGCTCCCAAAGTACTGTGGGAAAAGGGCACTTCAAGGTCTAGAAAAGAGCTGAGAAGTGACCCAGCATCGTGTCCCTTCGTGTGGGCGCCATCTTGGAAAGTTGGATGACGTCACCATATATCCAGTTCTGGTTGTGCCCCGGACTGATTGGGGTTAGTGATTATTCCGATAGACGGTATGGTCGACTTTTTAATGTAGATTTGTTCATTAAGACAGGATAGAGTTGATGTTAAATTCTAATTGCGATAGTGGCATTTAGATTTGATCAGAAAAATAAAAAAAATTGTCATAAATACTGTTAATTACTCTTTGAAAGCAATCATGGTGAAACGTAGCAGAGAAAAAAGAATATGGTTAAACCATCGAACGGAATTTTATTTTAAGTGCTAATCCTGAGATGCTTAGGGCTGCTTCAAATAACTAAGTCCAGACCTCTCAGTGTATTTAAACGCACCGGTAATCTCTAGTTGAAGTTATGATGATGCACTTGCAGAGCCATCGCTACAAAGCCATGGCTCTACACGCACATCTCCACATCGCAACGTCTTCGTTGGCATCACAAGTGGTTGCTTAGTTTTGGATTTAGTTTTGGAATACACACTCGGGGACATGCACAACTTGAAGGGACAAAGCCCCGAGACTTGCCCCACTACATATTTCAACAAAAATGGGTTGTTCGCTCGAAGGGGCTTGGTCTCCCGGGACTAGTCGCAAGGACCAGTTCCCACCTTAGAGTCTCCAATGGCATTTGTGTTTTCCTCGAAAATAACAAATTTGCATGACAAAACGTGCCTTCTAAGAAAATTGTTATCATTAAATACAAACACAGTGCGTTTGTAGGACAAGGTCCAGTTGTTTGGACAAACCCCTGTAAAATATTTCATAGTCGGCAAATGTTTTTTTTGGTTACATGGTCTATTCAATGCGGGAGCTTCAAGATAAAATTTTGCGAACAAAAAAAATAACAAAAGTCTTAAAACAAAGCCTAACTAGCCCATGCAGAACAGGGCTTACTATTAATCACGTGTAAATAATCACGTGGTCAAGAACACGCTTCTCTTTCGAGATGTTGAGATCCCTCCACATGAGCGTTAGGGGCTCAAGAATACCCATTCGCAATGCTATTGACTTTTTAGAAGATTTTCGCCTAAACGTTAACGCGGCAGGAGTTTTTAACTAGTTATTTTAGCATTTCACTTTTAATGTTTTTTTTATGATTTATGTTACAGTTATTACTGCTATCTACTGCTAAATTACTGTAAATTATGTGCATATTTTTGTTACATAACCTTTTATAGTTCTTAAATTAATGTTTTTAGGAAATCATCAATTTTTTTTAAATTTCAGCTGAAAGGTTTTTTAAAATAAAAAATAAATAAACAAAGTTATCATTATCATTATTATTATTATTATTATTATTATTAGAGAGTAGAATTATTAGAGAGTAGAAGACAAACAAATGAACAAAATAAACCTGCAGACATCTGACTATGATCCCAGGCAAAAGGCCTTGTGAATGACAACACAAGAATTTGAATTAATCGACTGTGTTGACAAAGTAAACTGGCCACCGTTAAGAAATTCCAAGCCTGACGTTTCGAACGTTAGCAAATAATGTGACTTTCTCTGACCAACCTTTAATTTTGCAAACATAATGAAGAGAAGCGGAACATCTTGCATCATTCCATTTCCATTTATAGGCCGGAGGATACATTTCTCCACATTCCTCTGCGACATTGTTCGGTTCCCCTTTATACCAGTGAGTGTAAGAAGCCTGGTTTCCAGCGTGATTGGGTTCCAGCGTGATTGGGAACCCTGTGCAAACCAAGCTAGCGAGAAAATCGCCCGCCACGTGGAAACGGCTCGCTGCATGCGCGCGTCACGTTTCCACGCGGCAGACGATTTTCGCGCCGGCTCGCGTGTTCTCAGTTTCGCTCGGCTATCCCTGAGTAAGAAGAGATACTGATTGTAGTCTACATAAAACGAGAAAATGAGAAGAATCCTTGTAGAAATATGAATCTTATCGACTCTTGTATTATTTTTTAATATATTTTTTTGTGTAAAATGAATTGGCAAGAGTGGATCGATGTTTTCCTGTTAGTTCACTCAAATGTCGCGTTAAAAAATTATTACCACACGTTGAGACTGACAATTGGAGCACATTATGGAGTCGTCTCCTTCATTTATCCTGGGATCGGTTACAAAGCGAGAGTGGGGGTGTGGTGACGAATGCCTTGCACGAGCGGGGAATGGGAGCGAGAACAAAACGCAAGTGAGATTTAGGAAAGAGCGAAGGAACGGGCGGAAAATTCCATCAACGTTTCTCGCGCCCACTGACACTCGTTTAAACAAAAAAACGAAAAAAGTAAATGAGTATGAAGCTGAGTGCTGGATTCAAAAAGTGGACAAGTTCACTTCAAGCACAGCGGTGGTATGAGGCAAGACTGGGCGCGCTAACAACTATAAGACTCATGAGAGGAAAGCTTTGAAATGTCATTGATTGCCACAATGAGCCATAGCTACATGAAATAGATAATAACATATGTGAACTATATAAAATAGATAATAAGAGAAGAGATTTCTGTTGATGTTCTTGGACAAATTCTTACTCGTTCGCAGGCCCCATGATCATTCAGAGATACAGGTAACATAAAGAAGCATCTTTCATACAGATGTTACATGCGTAAAAGTTTTAAAAATGCTATTATTTGAAGTGGAAGTGCACTTAGCTGATACAGCTAGTTTACAGGCACTCCATTGTTATAACCATGAAATAAATAATGAAATTAAACATAAAGAAGATTAAAAACCCCGATAAGAACTTATGCGCATGGACACTGTTTAAAAAGTTCAGCCGTTCTTAAACTTCAAGAAATGCTAGCAGAAACAGTTTCTCGTTTTTACAGACGGAAATAAAACATAAATTATTATTATTATAGCGAATCGACAGCAACATCATATTACTTATGACATATCTCCCTTTAAGGGGTAAGCGTACAACCTATGAAAACGGCAGGTGCTAACCTAAATATTTGGGGAAAAAACCTTACGGGGGGGGGGTAGAATAAAATCCCCTTCCTTGCACGCCAGAGGGTTAAAGATGCATGTAAAATAGACGGTTTGCTAAACATAACTCGAACCTAGCAATTCTCTTCCACCAAGTCTAATATACGTATATTTCCCACAAAGATTGATTTTCCAAGGAAATAGGCGTACACAGCTATCATTCAAAAGGAAAAGTAAACACACAAAATTATTTGCCAGCCCACCATAATTCCCCCGAGAATAGTTATAATCAGGAGCACATCTGTGGAGTATCCATCTTTTGATACTGTTTGCCTAACACATCTCACACCTAACATATTCCAACCAAAACTAACATATGCATGTTTCCCACAGAGATTGATTTCCAAGGAAATAGCTGTACACATTAATTATTTCCAAGTGGAAGGGCTACAAAAAATTTATTTGCCAACCATCACGAATAAAGTCTGAGAACAATTAAAGCCAGGAAAGGATCCGTTGTGTACTCATGTAAAGGGCCGGCTAGTAAAGTGGTTAGCGTGTTGGTAATTTCAATCGGATTTTCAATAGGAAGCAACCACGATCGTCAGAAGCTCAACGCTATGCAACGTATTGTGTTGTTTCCTTACAAGGAACTTTGTTCTACACTGCCTCCCTCCACCCAGGTGTAGAAGCGGAGTACAGGCAAGCCGTTATGGAGATCTAACAAAATACTGGGGAAGCTTCAGCTAATACCGGGTTAAGCTTCAGCAATTGTGAGTTTCTGGACTACTAAGTAGTTTACCTGCGGCAGAAATTCACTGTGGAATCACACTTAGCTGTCAGTCTAGAAGGGCAAAGTTTTTCAAAACTTGCCTCGCGACACAGGTATCACAGGTTCAAATATATCTACAAGGGAGGAAACATAGAACGAAACGAACAGCAATAAGGGTGGTGTTGCATTCCACCTTATTGCTTGAATCCAGCCTTAAATTCGGTGTCCTGTGGTCTTATGTGTTTTATTAATTTTCGGATTCTGTTGTTGTTGCTGGTTTTGCAAAACTAGACCAATATTAATAGTGGCAAATAAATAGTAAACAAGAAATGAATTAGCAATGAAGACTAAAAAAAGCACTAGAGGAAAAAGGTTTATTGTGGAGGACAAACTGATGGCAACATAAAAATGGCATTGTGGGTAGCCCTCTGATTGGTAGGGCTTGCAGTTGCGCAGTAACCACACAGATGACTCATTTTCATTGCATGAAAAGCAATTGAACATTTTTTACTGATCTCATAATTATTAGCACTCAGCACCCAACACCGTACCTGTGATTTACACTAAAATACATTGATGTCAGTGAATTAAGCCGTTCTTGTCTTGTGTTAACTGAATCTAGTAAAAACCAAGCTTTGTTCTACGGAAACGAAAATTCCTGCTTCGACATAAATGTTCCAAAAATTGTCACAATTACAAAAAGCATCTTACTCCTTGAAAAATAGTTTGTAACAAGGCGTACACTCACCTGCCAATATTGACAACGTGGTGCTTTGCCATTTAGCCTGTTCTTTGCCACTTTCACATTTTTAACCCTTTCTCGGTGTTATGGTATTCTCCCGATGCAAAATATCTGTTGCCTCAGATAAACACAAATATCAATAATCAATGCCGACTTATGTCAGTGTATTTCGCTATTTAACATAGAAACCATTACATACTCCTTGCCCTGTCCCATTACATATTAGTTCAATTCCCGGGAAAGGTGATCACTGTTACACCACCAAGAAACGCTATTGTTATTTCCAGCAAACACTTCCAAGCTTATATTCTCTGTTACTTTTTTTCTCTCCAAATTCCCTTTCTTCTTCTCCCTGAGCTCATGTTTTTAACGGAATGTGGTAACGTTTTAGCTAAATCAAGATGAGAATCTGACACATAATCCTTCAAATTCCACGGTGCACGGTATATAAACCTACTTGATGTTCAAAACCAGAAACACAAAACTAGAACGTACAGTCCCATTATTGGGAATTAGATTCCATTATATACCCCTTGCCCTGTCCCCTTACATATTAGTTCAATTCCCGGGAAAGGCGATCACTGTTACACCACCAAGAAACGCTATTGTTATTTCCAACAAACACTTCCAAGCTTAAATTCTCTGTTACTTTTTTTCTCTCCAAATTCCCTTTCTTTTTCCCCCTGAACTCATGTTTCTAATGGAATGTGGTAGCATTTTAGCCAATCAAGATGTAAATCTGACACATAATCCTTTCCACGGTGCACGGTATATAAAAACTAGAAACACAAAACTAGGACGTACAGTCCCATTAATGGGAATATTCCATAATGCAGCTCAGAGTGCCTAATGTTCCGCCTAGTGGAGCTTCTAAATTAAGCTTCACACAGTTCTTGTGTTTACCCGGGTTTTAAAAGCTAGTTAGAAAGCAAAAAAGCAAAGCACCCCAAGATTAACGAGATCTTTTCGACAATCCAGTAAATGTGAAATCACGATGAGTAGAATTCTTAATCACCTTACTGACGTAAACTTCAGCTTAACTAAGTTTTTTTCACCCTTTCAATAAGTAAGCTTAGTATTCCAAAGCAAAAGTTGAGTTTCCAGGCTATTCAGAATTTACACTTTCATGGTTTACTTGAGCTGGAGATATTATATATAGGAAGCTGGTCAAGGTGAATCTCTGAAGTATTTTGGGTTACCAGATTGGAGAGTTATTAATATTCACAACATATAGAAAGAGAAAAACTAAGGAGTTTTAGTCAAATTTCTTCCCTCCTCTTTGAAAAAAAAAGTAAATGCTGTTGATAAAGTTTTTTTGGAAAGGAAAATCACACACATCTATATCATCAAAGAAGAAAGAAGGCAAATTACCTTCACTAATTTTTGTTTAGATTTCCTAGAATTTGCCTCCTCTCCTTCGAGAATGACAATTTTAACCTACAAAAGTTAAACAAAATAGCAAAAGTTTAATGATACCATAAAATCTCGGTTACAGGAGTACCAAAGTGATTAGCAAAAATTAACCCAACTTTTCTTGCCGATTAGTCACAGCAATCTGTAAAGGAGCCGGAGCATGGAAAGTAGAGAGTGTCATTTTAAGCAGGTGGGGTCTTATAATCAGGATTTTATGGTTTTCAGGTCCCAGCCCTCCCCACTCTATAACGTTGTAACCCGAGACCATTTTGCAAAAAAAACCCTCTCAAAGAAGACTTAGTCGATGCTCAAGTTAACATGCATCTTTTAGTGATACAAACTTATAGTTATTGCGTCATTGCAGACTCAGAGCGAAATCGAATAAGAACCATAGCTAAGCAGCGTCCTAGAATATCTCAAGCTCAAGTTGAGTATAATTGTGTCAAGTCCAGTTGTTTTCTGTGAAAATGATTTCACTTCTGATCACCAGTGGCAAGCACAGTATACCCAATAGGCTCATCACGTGACTTTTTGAATGCCATCAGTGCTGTTCCCACCAAACAAGCAACGCACATCATAAACAGAGCCGTCATAAACGCCGCACTGGAACCTGGAAGGAAGAAAAACCTTAGTTGAAATAACACAGAAAACTTAATTAGGTAAAAAAAACCCAGATCAGTGTGTGCAAAGATTCCTCTGGATGTGGAAGTAATTAGGGCTTGAAATTTCCTCATCATTTCGAATAAGCTATTATTATTTTGTCGCTTACTCAAACTTTAAACAACAGATACGTTGTAGTTTTAAACTGAGATTGAATTGTAAAGATCTGATAAGCATATAAGCGCTGGCAGGAGACCGCAAAAGCACTGGACATCCTCTAGTTAGGTGACTGCTGTCTCTACCGTTTTATTCTACATTTTATCACTCACCTCTCTTGTCTGCAGTACTGTTGCTCTTTTCCTCTCTCTTCTCACGTGCCAGGTGGAGTGGGCCCTGGTCCAAGAGTACATAACATCAGTCACGTGATCGTTCACTTCTCGTCTTCCTCAGCCACTTGAAGGACATTTCTTGTTGCACTTGGAACTTGGGTCGGGGGCGTTACATATGATCACGTGACAGTGTACAAACACAAATGGATGATCACCAATGAACTTGAAGGCTTCCAGGCTAAACCGCTGGGCACTGACTGAAGGTGCAGAATGGTACTTCAATGTTACGTCATCTGGGCACCTAAGAAATGAATAATTCGTTATGGTACTTCTTTCTCACATTAACTGTGTGCAATTTTTGGGAGATAAGATAAGTTAAACTGCGGCTAAAGGCGTCTAAAACAATCGCTTGAAAAAAGACAGGCATTTGGTCAAACTTCAATGGAGACATATGAAGGCAATGAAGATATACGTTAATGTTTTTTTTAAGATGGTGGATTATCAGAAGAGCGTTTAATTGCCTCAACGTGAAATGTTCGCAAGCAAAATAGTTATAGCTCCATGGATAGGGTTCTACCTTATTCCACGAGCACTTTAATGGCAACCAATTACAAAAACAAATGCATTATAGAAACTTGGTAATTTTTACGTGGAGTAAAGTAAGCAAAGCTTCAGTTTTACCATTGTGACTACTTAATCACTACCTCTGTGGACTGGAGATTGCATTGTTACAGAGAGGCTGGACTAGTTTCCTTAAGAAATAACGGTATTTCACCCTTGCAGGAAAGTAATCAATTGTCATTTGATCTTGAAAATCTACGTAAGGCGCTTCATAAGCTCCCTTATAAAAAATGCCAATTAATTGAAAAACTCCTCACTTACCCTTTTATAATGAACTCGTATTTTAGTGGATTCTTCTGATCCTGAGTGGGTGTTGCAAAACATCGATCAGCGATGATTGATAGCTGCTTATCATCTGATGTCACTGATACCTCAAAGAAGAGAAGTTTACGCAGCACCACAGCAACAGGGAAATCATCCTTCATGTAAGGACTCACGAATCTCTTGTCAGGAAACATGTTCAGAGACAGCGTAAAGTTTCCTTGGCTTTCATCACTGAACACGAGTTTTCTGTTTCTTGGCTTCCAGCCAACTGACGACACCACACTATATTTGGAGTAGGAACAGCTTAATTGAATTTCAATTTTACGTACGCGCGTCACAACATCTTCAGCTGCCACGGGGATTTCCAAAACTGCGTTGGAGTATACGATAGCTGTCGGTGTGTGCCTGCTTGCTGTGTGGCAGCTGGTCAGCGGTGTAGTGAGTGAGAAGTGTGCACTTGTCTCCGTAGCATTGCACGTGGTGTCCAGGAGTCGAAGATGCTCACGGTCCATACCACGGAGGAGGGACTTGGGAATGATAATGGTCATATTCTTGCTGTTGCACTGAACATCAACACCTGGAGATAAAAGATAAAAACAAATGGATGATACTAAAACAAACAAAGCGAGACCATAATTAATTAAGTGATCTTCTGTCGTCGCTGAAAAGAGGAAGTGAGAATTGATGACATTCATTGACGACTAAGAAAGTCTACAGTATAGACGTATTACCATAAACTAACAACAGAACAAATATAGCAGGCGTTTATGCCGACTGATTGCTTTAGTTATAGCTGCTCTGCTCTGCTGGTTTTATAAAAGAAAATGCACGCCACCTTATCAACCCAATAGAAGTAATACGAAAGCGAAAACTAGTTGAATCTTTGGGGCAGGCGTTTTACTGAGGTGGCGCTTGTTCCACTTAAGGGCTATTCGTACTTGCTGTGATTTATTAGAGTGACTGCTTTGGTTCTGTTTTTTAAAAACTATGCACTTTAATAAGTGGCATTATTTACCGTGACATATCTTGTTGTCTGATGATAAGCTCAGCTCCGGGTCTAGACATTCACATTTGTAGGCCCCTGCAGTATTAACACACTTGTGACTGCAGCCGCCATTCTTTGATACAGAGCACTCATCGATGTCTACAATTTCAATGTGAATGATTATTTAACATTAACACTTCTGTTTGAAGCAATGCGTTTAGAAAAATATACCACAAAATGCAGTAAGAAGCTCACCAATGCATGAAACTGCCTTGGCACTATCTGACCACCGACCATCTGCCCCACACTGTTTGTAAGAGGGACCCTGTAGCTGGTATCCCTGTGGACATGTGAATGAGCACTTAGTATTGAATTTCATCTGTGACGTCACACAGCTGTTTGGTGAAGTTTTGACGAGGCGGCTTACAGTTAGAGTCGGGCACTTTACAACTGAAATTGTAAAGAAAGGACATAATGAAAGAAGGCGAGTTAAAACGCACGCATTCAACACAACAAATTGGATTTAGACCGATAGTTGTGTGATTAACGATCGAAGTGGCAAAACCACAAAATGGAGTAAGAGGCTCACCAATGCATGAAACTGTCTTAGCACTATCTGACCACCGACCATCTGCCCCACACTGCTTGTAAGAGGGACCCTGTAGCTGGTATCCCTGTGGACATGTGAATGAGCACTTGGTAATGAATTTCATCTGTGACGTCACACAGCTGCTTGGTGAAGTTTTGACGAGGCGCCTGACAGTTAGAGCCGGACACTTTACAACTGAAATTTTAAGAAAGGATACAAGAACAGGACACAGGACCTTGGATTTGGGCCGGTATAGTGATAAACGACCTAAGTGTCTGTGGAGTTCAAAATACAATGTAAGAGGATAGGGATATCACTCCAGTGATTCAATTAGTTTTCAGTTACCGTTAAAGCATTGCTTTTGACACCTTTTTGATGAAAGAATACCAGATTTTAAATAACAGATGTTAAACGATTTTAAAGAAAGCAGAAGTATAAAGTACACAGAAGGGTATATGAAATATGACAGAAGTAAGGTATTTGTTCCTCGAGCCCTTCTCTATTTTTTACCAGGAATATTAGTTCTTTTTATATGAATGCTAGCTTTTATTTGTTCTAAATATCCTCTGTCCGTCTACTTTACAAAACGTGTTGCACAGAGATTTATATGTTTGGAAAAATAACATTAGGACGAATTTTATAAATGCGTTGAAGAAAAAATGGCTATTATCAAGAAAACGATACAAACCTCTACAACCGACTAAATTATCGACACCAGACGCCTCCTTTGCCGCACTGCGTAGATGAAGGACCGCTGAGTCTGTATCCACGGGAGCAAGAAAAGGTACAAGTTGATCCAGGACGTTGGTCGGACAAGAGGCAATGGGAAGAAGACACACACACGGCACTGGCCAAAGAAAGCTTTTGGCACTTGACTACGGCAAAACAAAATGAGAAGACTTTGATTTTAGTTTTGAGGGAAAATATGACCTTGGCATGCCCACCGCTTGAGTTGTGAGTGTAAAACGCTTTCCTGCGACCTTTTCCCGCCCAATTTTAAACATTGCACCTGGGGTGAAATTCGCCATGTAATCGCAACAAAATTTCAGCCCGGGTGGCATATGATTTGATTTGATTATTCAACAACGCGATATTTCTCGCGCTAATCTTAATCCAAATATTTAAAGAATTGGTGAAGGAATTGTTTCTTATTGACTTAGTAGTTAGAAGACAAAAGTACTGACAATAAAACAACTTAAGCATCGCGACAACTGAATTGCTCAACATTATACGTTTTCGAAACTTAATATCGAGGCTTGATTAGAAGATATCAAGATACGGGAAAAGGGAAAATGTTTAGGGATACGGGATATTGGGAAAGCGAAATATGGGATTCGGGTTATCAAGCAACATAATAAACTACTTACAACTACCCATATAAGTAACGTAAAAGGCCACTTTCACTAATTATAAAGAGTTGCATGATTCATGCTGCCTCCAAACAAAAAAGAAACATCTAACAGGGAGCAGGAGCAAAGCATACATCTACAAGAACCGATGCTGTCTATTTAGTTAAACCCTCTGGGTAAACATCTTTAGATTTATACTCGTTTGGCTGCTTTCTCTCGCAATTACAAATCAAGGCTGTCTCCTTTTATATCTTTCTTTTCTAACATCATTGCCAGCCAAGTGCCAAAAGCTTTCCCTGGGGAGTGGTGTGCGTGTGTCCCCTTCCCATTGTCTCTAGGGCAATCAAGATTGAGGGTCTATTTGTTCCTTTTCTTGCGCCCGTGGGTACGTACTCAGAGGTCCTTCATTTACTCAGTGCGGGAAAGGAGGAGTCTGGAGCCAAAAAGTGAGCTCTGTCAGCTGAAGTGGTTCGTGTCAGTTAAATGGTTTTCTTAATTTATTATTGCTAGTTCTTAACCGTAGTTACTCAAAGGAGATGATCTTTACAAGCATAATAAACCATACAACACAGTGTGAAATATCATTTATTCAGACGTGTAAAAAACGATTTCATCATCAAATTCTATTTTCTCTTACATTCTATTGATGACAGTCCAGAGGTAATCTTGCACATTATGATTCTTGCAGACATTGACGAGTGTTCTGTGTCAAAGAATGGCAGCTGCAGTCACAAGTGTGTTAATACCGAGGGGAACTACAAACGCGAATGTCCAGACCCGGAATTGATCTTTTCAACAGATAACAAGACATGCCACGGTAAACATTAAATTATGCTACACGACTAGTGATACAACACAGTATTACCATTCTCAGATTGTTTGATTTCTTTTAGGATGACAATATAACTTCGTAACAGGGTCTCAAAAACTGAATTGAAATTCTCGTGGGGCATTTTTTTATAATTTTCCTCAAAGAGCAACCAGAACGTAACTATAGATTACTTCGCCATTTATCAGATATTCTTGTTACATTGTCTAATAGTAATCTCATAATTTTGTCTCAAATCACTCCATCACACGATTAATTAATTCTCCCTCTTGTTCACTGGAGAGATAACTGTTCTGGAATTTATTCATTGTTGGTTTTTGTTCGCATAAAAGAAATTGTGAATTAAGTCTCCCACTTGTTCAGGACGAACATTCGACTAAAGTAATCGCTGTAGTAGGCGCTTTAATCGCTGTAGTAGGCGCTTTAACCTTTATTGAGTGGCGTTGACTCCCCAGGGAACTTGAGACTATTCACTGGAGCGTACTGAGCGTGCGAAAGCCGAAAATGCACTGAACCATCCCTTAGTTTTATGTAGGGCGGGGTGAGGCGAGTCATGGCAAGAGGACTAAGATTGGTTTAATTGCTAGACTTTACCACCAAAACACAAAAGGTTTTACAACTTCAGTTTTTGCTTAACCTTCCATAATTTTCTCTCCTTTCAGTCGCAGCTCACTGGCTTGCTTGTTGTACCTCTTCCTTTTATTTCCTTAAGTGACCTTCGCACAGTCCATTTCATCATTAGGTTTGTTACTTTTGCATACAATGAACTTAAAGGCGCTTCCTTGAACAGCCTTTTTCGCAATCTTCGAGTGCTTTCATGTAGTTTATGTTGCTGTAATTCTTGTTGTTGTTTTAGCGCCTCGTGTTGATGTTCATTGTAACAGCAAGAATATGACCATTATCATTCCCAAGTCTCTCCTCCGTGGTATGGACCGTGAGCATCTTCGAATCCTGGACACCACATGCAAAGCTACGGAGACAAGTGCACACTTCTCACTCACAACACCGCTGACCGGCTGCAATACCACAAGCAGGCACACACCAACAGCTATCGTTTACTCCAACGCAGTTTTAGAAATCCCCATCGCTGCTAAAGATGTCGTCACACGCGTACGTGAGATAGAAATCAAATTCGATTGTTCCTATTCCAAAACTGTTGTGGTGTCATCAGTTGGTTTTAAGCTAAGCCAAGTGACAGAAAAATCGTGTTTAGCGATGAAGGACGAGGAAACTTTACACTCGCTTTAAACATGTTTCCTGACAAGAGATTCGTTAGTCCTTACATGAAGGATGATTTCCCTGTTGCTGTGGTGCTGGGAAAACGTCTCTTCTTTGAGGTATCAGTGACATCAAGTGACAAGCAGCTGTCAATCATCGCTGATCGATGCTTTGCAACACCCAATCAGAACCAGAAGAAACCACTAAGTACGAGTTCATTACAAAAGGGTACGTGAATTAATTGATTAAAGCCTAGTACATTTAAGATGAAGTTGATACTATAATAATATTGTTCGCCAGCCTATTCATAGCAATGCATCCCTAGCCCACAATAAAACCCAAACAAAGATAGTCATTAAGCGTTCAGTGCTCTCAAATTATATTTGGTTTTTCATGCCCCAGTTTCGGCCAAAATTTAAACTCGAGTTTAAACAAAACACTTTCTGATACATTTAGCAGCTTGTTTTCTCCCTTGTTTCAGTAACTGGATACAACTATTAAGTTGGTGCATTGCAACATAATCTAATCCATGGAGGAGTAGCCATCAGTATTGTCTTAATTTATGTTGTGGAAACCAGCATTATATGTTCATATGATAATCCACTATGCCCTTAAATCTACAAACGTGAAGCAAAACAAAAAGTAAAGAAAAAAAACTCATCTTCATTACGTGCTCCTGTTGCCCTGTTAGGGAGGTGGCTGCATGTCTACCGTCTCCAATCCGTTCTGTTGCCAATTATATTAAACCATCTCAACAAACAAAAATACCAGTTCTAGAATTAAACGATTAGGGCGAGTTACAAGTTGATGACTGTAAAGCGCTGGTCGAATGTCTTGCGTTTAACACGAGATATTGGCCTAAAATAAGCTC
>Ga0126336_10000733_pt1 | contig 14810 bp, 5 predicted proteins | sample SidCmetagenome_FD_92530 | JGI IMG/M metagenome (GOLD analysis project Ga0126336, IMG submission 92530) | Coral microbial communities from El Islote,Puerto Morelos, Mexico - Siderastrea C C metagenome | ecosystem: Host-associated > Invertebrates > Cnidaria > Coral | place: El Islote,Puerto...
CTTATTTACCACGGTGTATTTCATCAATTTGATATCAAATGAATTGATACAAGGTAAATTGGCCACCGTATAGACCTTTTGAGCCATGGCCCTTCGTCAGAGCAATTCCTTAAAGGTAGTTTACGTGCCTAATTTATTCCCATGCGGCTTTTTTCTTTTCTCTTTTTTCATTTTACATGACAACGTCATTGCAATTAGGTGTATACTACTGTCAAACTTTGCACATTTACACTTGATAATGACAAAATGCAGTCGTCGAAAGTCGTGTTCTTATCGCTGATTTTATCTTAAGATAACAACAACAACAACAACAACAATAATAATGATAGTAATAATAATAATAATAATAATAATAATAATAATAATAATAATAATAATAATAGCCGCTCAGCAGTCAATAGTTTTCATTTTAACATCTATTCCAAATTAAGGATTTCGCTCTCAAAATTAAACGTAAAACCAACAGAGTGAGCCACATTGTACACGGCCTAATATAATAAACAGCTCCAGAGTAAAGTAATACTATTTTTAGTTTTAAAAAGGTAAAATTATATATGTAATAATGATAGTAGATTTTCTAGGCAAGCAAACAAAAAATTAGAATAGTTAAGATTAACTAGGTAAACTGAATACTCTTTCCATCGGCAGGCTAAAAGTTGAAAGATATTACTGACTACATCAACAAACAATAAGTTGAAAGTAGATTTGTTTTTTATCAAATTTGGTTAGCAGCGGTATATTTTTAGAAGAAAATGACAAAAGTTAATAAATAGTGAAATGAGAAAAAAACTAAAATGATGGTATAATAAATAAACAAGTTTTGAAGCAATTTTAGTTACGTATCTTGGAGAACCAGCTTTATTCAACGAAAGGGGTAATTAAAGAGAGATTTGATTTCTGAGTCAGCGCCTTTCGTAGATGTTTTAACAGAGTATACCCGACTTCATTTATTTTTAGGCCGGTACGTATGACTGACGGCCCGGCCGCTATTAAACTTCTGATCTCCTGTTCTCAGACTAAGTCAATTAACAAGTTATGCAAGGATTTAATTAGTTTAGCGGGAGCTTAACGCGACAAACTGTGAATAATTTGACTTTTAATACACAAGCTATTTCAAATTTAGACAGCTTGGTTGCAAAAGAAAGGAAAATAAAAATGGGAAAATGTCTTGATACCATTGCTTAATTTGAGAGATGTTTGCACTATTCAACAAACTAATTTTACCCTGAGGTTAAATGTTTACACTTCTCTATTGAGTTTTGAGAATCCTTAATAGAACAGAATGAAAACAAATGAAATATTAGAAAGGCTAGTCTTAGGAAGGAAGAATGGTCACGCATGGATAAGGTTTTATAAAGCAGATATGGTACTATTATTTGAGGGAAGCTTCGCCCAAAAAGATTCGAATTTCAAGAATATGCGAAGCTATTATTCAGTGTGCGCCAGTGTGATTTTTCGTACGTTATTTTACAAAATCTACCAAGAAATGGAGACATAGCAAAAGAGTGGCACAGTGCAGTCGAATAGTTGTTTGATTTTTTTTACCACATAAACAACCCCTGGAGTTTTAACCTACCAAAAAACTAAACAAAACAAAACAATTTCCTTTATTTCCGTTAAAAGAAGCAAGTTTTCCCCGTCTATTCGTCGATGTCACTACTTATAGAATATGAGCTGACATCCTATGATTAGGGCGGCAATCAGAACGTGCGTTTGCCGATATATGAAGGGACTATTTATATAATACCACATTTTAGTCTGACTCGTGCTCTTGTCTCTTACAGAAGTCGGTTTACTGTAATATGTGGACTTTCTTTTTCGAGAAACGATCGCTCTCTGCAGGTGTCTCGGCAATGAATCGAACTAACAACTCTAAAAATATAGTTTAATTAGGTTTGGCTAACAATGCGATCTATAGTTCTAATCCACACAGAATGTAAATAAGATTTCTTCGACGCAAGAACTGGAAGTGGCCAAAAAGTTTCTCTTTGAAATGTGTTAGATTGGTTAATGGTCTTAGGTCCTCTTGGTTATACCATCACAGTCGGATTGGTCAAAGAAAAAAGGAAATAATAATATTACAATGACAACAAATAATGCTCTACAGAAACAGGCAAGAAACGAAAGCGAAATACTAGTCAAATGCCGAAAAGACAGGAGATCAAACTATCGTACAAGATTAAAGGATTTTCAACGTACAAAATTAAAGGATTTTCCTGCAAACCCGACGGAAAACAAATAAAGAAGCAAGTTTAGTGAGGCTGCGAGAATGTGGTTTGTTCGAATTTACAAATTTTCGGCAGTTCACATTTAGGAGAAAACCGACGGTTCAAAAATTTCCTAACAACGTCTGAATCGTTCGAACATTAGCATTCTCCAAAACGTTTTTAAAGACAGAGGCTTTGTGCATCTAAATTCCTCAGTACTGAACAAACAATAAGACAAATACCATAAATCAATCATAAATGTCATCAACAAGAACTATTTTTGCTTTAAGACTAGAAACGTTTCCGTTTGACTGGCTTAACAATGCTTCAGTCAGTTCAGAAGTTTTTTAAACGTTTTCTGACCAAATGTGATTCCATACTTCTTTACTTTTTTGGTAAATAAATGGACTGTGTTGTACATACAGTGTTGGTATGCAAAATTGTTGGAACAAGTCACGATCAATAAACTGCTCCTTAATGTTATTTTTAAGACATTCTCTCTTATGGCAGTGACCTTCAGAGCTTTCACTGATCGGTAAAATTAAAACATTACTGGCATGGATTGCCAGAGCTGTGCGAAAAAAAAAACGTCGCAATCTTTTCCACGGATCAATGCCGAAGGAAATGTTCGAAATTGTTCTAAGTAGAAGAGTTTCGCTGAGATTCTAGATAATTATTATATTCAAGCTCAGTTTAATTGCCTTGGTATTTCAGGTTGAATTCAAAATTTACAACCCGGTGTATTTCACAAGAATCGGTCAACATTTTTCGGTGTCGCTGGCGCGGGCTTGTTCACTTCGTTTTGCAGACTCGGAATGCCCTTTTTCCTCTTGGAAACTGTTCAACTAATATAATGTCATCCAAGATAAAAAAAATTTCTTGCTATAATAGGATATTGTGCATTAAGCCCCATAGACGCTGGCATCGAAGTCCGAACACACCAGAACGAGTGACTGTGTGTGGTTTGTAGGACATAGTTATTTTTATTCGATGAGGCTTAAGAGGTGGCACATAATAAAACTAAACATAAAAGAATTAGGAATTAGGATTTTCTTAGAGGCTGTTAGGATTCGCCTCCGTTTGGATGGGAGATCTCTGTCGACTAAGGTGCACAAACACGAAATACTGAAAGGTGGTCCCTTAGTACGTCATGAGCAAGGGACCGAGAAAGTTTTCTTGGAACCAAAGACGAAGCTCAGCAAAGCACACCCAAAGCAACGCGAAACACTTCCGGCACTCTATTGAAAACCACTTTATCTGTGGGGAATGAAAGTCTATTTCTTTGACCCCACTTCTAACTTCTAAAGTCTCTGGGCCGATTTATTATTTAAAGAAAGTTCAGAAAGGGTTTAACAAAATCACGGTTTAACTGTAAATCTAACTGGTCGGAGCTATGACTTCTGTTTTCTCCGCCATTAAGTTTTGGCGAGAAAAACTCGCGCCATTTTCTTAACCAGTTGGAAGTGAAATTAAAACCAGTCACGTCAAGCTTGCTCCCACGCGTTTCTCTGCGTTTTACGCTAGTTACACGCATCTGTCTTATGATCTGAAAGGTCCATTTTTTTGCGACTTTTGTGATTGACTAATAGGTTCTTTTCGTCACATGGTACAAGGCCCGCCATGATGCATGGTTTGAATAATGCCGTGGGACATAAAAAATAAAGATATATCAGCCATACAGATGTCAATTCCGCTGTTTTTTTATTCCCACTTCGCCAATTGCTATCAAACATAGTGTACGGTATTTTGTAGCATGTGACCAAGTCATCTGGCAAAAGGACCATTCCTGATTATAGCGATTCCCTTGGTTTTCAACGCTCAATCTTAACCCTTTAACTCCCAAGAGTGCTTAAAATCAAAATTCAAGACGAATCCCAAATTTCATTTTGCAGGATACTTAAATATAAAATTTATAGAACCATGTAAAAGTACTGCTGACAAGGTTTCATATGAATGGTCACACCGTAGGATTTCATCCACAGACTCAAAAATTAGAATCACCTTAATGACTCCATAAATGAGTCTGGGAGTGAAAGGGTTAATTGAGATGACAACCATTTGGTCAGGTTAAATAAAAGCTGTTCTATTTTGATTGCAGGCATGTGTAGCGAGGCTTCAATTACAACACACCCGGCTCACACTAAAAAGTTCACTACAGGTACCGACTTATCGCTACGCTGCCGCTGCCGCAGTTCAAGCACAGGGACGGTACGATGGATCAAGAATGGTGTCACCTTCAGCCCAGCAAATGGCCACGTTGCTATGGACCACAAAAAGCTAAATATTAACAGCACAACCTTTGCTGACAGTGGAAATTACACTTGCTACGTAACAATTGATAAACTAGGGACCGCTAAGTCAGAGAAACTCGAGATCTGGGGTAAGTACAAGAAAAAGTGTTTGAAAAACAAGCGTTTGTCAAGTTTTTATAATTTTGCATGTGGTTTTTGTATCGTGAATAAAATGGATTGAATTGAAAAAAAAAATGGAATCGTTATGTTTTGTACATATCTCTTTGTGCTTGTCAACAATGTCAGTAATTTTTCAGTTGTGATTTTTATCCCTTTTTCTTCTTGCAGTGGGCAATGCACCTCAAATAATCGTGCCTCCGCCTGCGAGCTCACAAGGCGCCAAGGGACAGACAATGTTCTTGGATTGCCTGGCAACTGGTACACCAATCCCTCACATATATTGGTACTATGTTGGCCGAGTATGGTCCCAACATGTTAAGCATTCTATAACAAATGATTCAATCTACAGTATCTATGACAACGGGACGCTAGTCATCAGAAACCTTGGAGAGAAAAACACAGGCTTTTATGAATGTGGAGCCAGTAATGTCATGGGGACAGCCACTAGAAAATGCAAGGTTTACATACCAAGTAAGTTGTGCCGCTCTGTCAAAAGTTTTAGTCGCCTTTTAGTGCATGAAACCGTTTTAAAACTTCTAGGATTCCTTGATAGTTAGTGATCGAGGAAACCTATTTCATGGCAACCAGTTAGCCTGAAATGCAGGCTATAGCTAGCCTGCGTAGCAAGCGTTTCGGTAAGGCTTTCCGCACGTTCGATGCACTTTTCGCTTTTTTGGCCGCGGGAAAATTGGGGCGGGCGCAAAAAAGTGGGCTAGGCTATAGCCGTCATCTATGATTTTAAGAGAAGAGGACGATTGGGGAGAGTAGGAAAAGCAACCAAGGGAAGAGGATCCCCAAGATTTTGCAAATCCAACACGGCGGCTACGATAAACCGAGATTTTGGCACTCGCGCGTCCCCGGAAAACGCCTGCATTGCGAGGCTACAAACCGGTTGGTTTTTACGCAAGTTATCTACATCCAGATCGAAAATTTGGGTTTATCATTTCAGTTGCAATGGTAAACTGGCCACCGCGAAAAAAAAAATTAAAAACCTGACGTTCCGACCTTTAGCTCTTCGTAAGAGTGATAAATCTAAATGTTCATTTTCACTTCCCCACCGAAGCAGCACCACAGTTTCTTTAGAAAAAGAACCCCTCCTACATCCAGATCGAACTGGACTCAGACACTTTAGAAACTTTTTTGTGGAACTACGAAAATTAAAAAAACGTGGAGAAATTAGAATGGAGAATTATATGACCTTCCTTTTCCCTCGCTTGCCATCCTACATTACTCCCGTGCCTTGCTACGGAGGCTACACGAAGAAACGAAGAGACCAAGTGAGATAAGAAGTTAAGACAAACGCAACCCACATATGAACGCTGTCCACATTACTTGCATGCGCACGTTTAACCCTCCCTGAGTGTCCCAGGCTATGAGGAACACGGTGTGAAAAAAGAGGCAATGCGGGAGGAGAAAAATGTTGCTAGCGCTGCAGGCTTCTACTCCAGCTTAAACTTTAACTTTCTCGGTATGGTTGAACTTTTGGACTGATTCATATTGATCTCATATGAGAGTGAAGGAGTTGCGTTTCTGTTACGTTTACTCTTTGTTTATGGTATATTTATTTTCATTTATATATTTATTGTTGTTGTTGTTTGCAGTAAAATTTATAACTAAACCAAAAAACACGACAGTGGCCGTGGGGAAATCAACAGTGTTGCGATGTAACGCTTCTGGGACCCCTGAGCCCGATGTTAGCTGGGGTAAGGAACGTGGAGGAATGGAAAAAAAGAGATTCAGGCAACTCACAGATGGAAGCCTTCATATAAGAGATGCACACATGGCGGATGCCGGGCGGTACTTCTGTATGGCTGCTAACAGTGAAGATTTAAAGGAAATCAAAGTAACTCTTCGGGTTGTAGGTGTGTAGTCTGGTATTTTTTGGTCAAAGCAAACCAGGCACTGTGGCGAGGCTGCAGTTAGCTTTAAGGGCGGTGCCTCCTAATACAGATGTTCTTTTGTAAATGTTTTGACCATGGGGAAAGAATAGATCTTAGCATGGGACATTGGAATCCAAAAAGAAAAATGTGAGTAACCACGCATTTTTCAGAGATAATTAAGCAACTATAATTCTAAAAAAGCGTTAAAATACAAAAAATTGCCAATTTCTGTCCAAATTTAAGCTCAATTATCTCTGAATAATGCGTGTTACCCCCAATTTTCTATTTAGATTCTGATAGCCCTTGCTAAACTCTGCTTTTTCCACAGTCTCAAACCGCGCAAAAATATTGTTGTATTAGTGGGCAAATTCCTTAAGAAATCCAAATATCCCGCAGAACGTATGCGCAGTGACAAAAGGAGGCACCGTCCTTAAGAGCCAGGATAAATGCAAAGGCTGAGTAATATGGCAAAGTTAAGTTCTAGATGTCGAGAAAATTAGAGATGTGTAAAATGGATGAAGTCTCCACTACGTTGTTTTGAAAAAAACCGATGCAAATTAAACTAACCCTCTCGGAAGGTACTAAATGTGTGAAGTTGTTACTTATAGCAAGCCGTAGTAGTTATATTAAATGTCAGCCCTTCAAATGTGGGGGAGTATCCCTTTGAAAAATAATTAAAAGTCGAGTCACCTTCAACAGTTAGTACTGTAAGTAACAATAGAATTTCTTTCTTTCTTTCTTTCTTTCTTTCTTTCTTTTCTTTCTTTCTTTCTTTCTTTCTTTCTCTCTTTTAATTCAAGCTTTCACCGTCCAACCTCGATTAGGTCTCTTCTATTTGTGGGTATAAGCTATCACACATTTAAGTTTTGAAAATGCCAACATATGTTGTTGTTGTTGTTGTTGTTGTTTAAAAGGAACTGGCTATACTAAACCGCAGCATCCAACTTGTGCTGGATAGCCAAAGGGCAAAACAAACATGACTCTACTTGCGTCCAAATTTAAGCTTGATCATGAAGGTTGCTATTCGTATCATGAAGTTAACGCAAGTTACCTGCAATTAGAGCAGTTCTTAATTGAATGTCAAAAGCAATGTTGTGTTTGCTTTGGTTTTGCTCTACTGCGCTCTCTGATTGGTTAAAAAAGCTCGCGCCACTCTCTCTACCAATCAGGCGTAAAACCAATGGTGACTTGCTCGCACGCGTTTTCGCGCGCTTTTACGCTAATTGCATGCAATTGCAACTGCTCCGAGTTCTGATTGGTCCGTTGTGTTGTTTGCCTCTGTTGTAATTGGTTAGCGTAATAACTTCGGTTTTACAACACTCATTTGAAAGTGTCCAGCTTGCTTAGGCTTACGTCCCTTTTTGTTGAGGGCTTGACATTTATTGTATCTCTGTCCTTTAATTTCAGAGAGTGACGTTATCAAACTGAGCCACACACACAAACACAGGATAGAAGCGTTCCTGGGTGCGCGAAGAAAAATTTCGTGTGAATTCCATGGGAGTCCGCCAATCACAGTTACCTGGTCAAAGAAAGGCTTGGCTGAGCTGCCGGCCAGAGCAGAGAAAAACGGGAATTCGCTGGTTATAAAGAAAGTCGTATTATCGGACGCTGGCCAGTATATTTGTAATGGATCCAACGCGTTCAGCTCGGAGACGACTTATGTCAACGTATCTGTTTATGGTAGGTGTTGAAGTGTGTTGTATCACAGGGTACCCAAGGAGGGAGTTTAAAAACTCATTACCTCAATCGAAAGCCAGCGTGATATTTCCACATGGGTAAAACTTACATCAACACAAAGACGTCCTAATTTGAATGAGATTAATTTGAGTTAGGTTGACCGTTTACAAGTTAATAAACAGTACCACAGGAAAAAACTGCTCAATAGCTTTCTTTGGAAAAGTCTCACAGAATCAAAACCTAGAACCATCTTGTACAGCATAAACAGCACCGCGCGAAAATTACACCACGACAAAAAGAGTACTACGAGAAAGTAAGCCCCGGTAGTTTTGAGTTTGGATGTTAACAATTTTAGGTTTCGTTCACGCGTGTTTAAATGTATGGACATCAAAAGCAAGTGAGTTAAGGTTTGGTCTCTTTGTTATCCAACTCCAAAATGCACTACATCCTCGTCAAAATTTGATTGACATCTGTCAATATGCTGTTTTCAACAGATCCGCTCAAGTTTCTACTCGAACCAAAAAACAGGACTGCTTTCGTAGGTGAATCAGTTTGGTTTCACTGTGCAGCCACAGGCAGCCCAAAGCCTCGAATAACATGGCTGAAGCATGACCAAGGCGGCCGACCGCTGAATGAAGAAAAATACAAAGCGCACGCAAACGGCTCACTTAACATAAGGAATGCACAGCTCAGTGATACTGGCCGATATTTCTGCATCGCAGCGACACATGTTGACTTGAGACAGAAAACAGTGCATCTTGTAGTCAAAGGTAAACTAACCTTAATCTTATCTTCTTTACTGGATCAATTCGCTTGGGTTGGGGGGGGGGGAGGCCACCCGCCACCTTGGGAATCCTGCTAACCGCCCCCTCTTCTCCCGCCTCCTGTACACCTCCCGCCCCCCTGCCCGCCCCCCCCCTCCACTCGCTTCTCCAACTAATTACGGTAACTACGGGCTACAATGCAACAAATTTTAAACTGTGCTGTAAACATGTTTGCGACTTTAGTCGAAGAGCACCAGATAGTACCTTTACAAGACAACGGATAAGGAATGTAAAAGCATAACAGCTGGGTCTAACGAACAAACTGCTAAAGGAAAGTAGTTAACGTTTGGCCAATCAAGGTTAAGAAAAGTTCAAGGTTCGGTAATCTTGGTCACCTCTCACAGGAAAATCGAAAACTTGTCTACAGCCACTTCACCTTACGTAGACAAACAGGGAAACTTTGTGACGACATAATCTTTGATCACAAAAAAACTACCATAATCGTTCCAATTCTTAGAAAAACATGTAAATCAATATACTAGAATTAGCTTCACAACACTTCTTTGAAAAACCGATTGTTTTCTATTTTCAGAAAAACCAAAGCTGGACGAAACAGCGCCAGATCAAGCAGCAATGTTTGATTCAACCACTATGGTTTCCAGTTATTCCGCAGTTGCTACGATGTGCATTTTGTCAATTATAAGTGTGATGGTTACTCTCCCTTGATATAAAGGAGGTCAAGTGCCGTTGTTATTCGATAGTCAACAGCAATAACATCCAATCAGATACAACTATTCGGTCTTGTCTCCAAGGTCTTCTTGGTCCTTCAAGACGGCGACTGGAAACGCGCACAAGTTGGTGGCTTTCCGGAGGGACCTAGGGGAGAGTGCTACATTTTCTACGACCATACAAATTTGTTAGAGTATAAGCAGAATTTAGAAGCACCAGTTGTCTAAGGCTGCTGTATCAGTAGCCTATACCTCAGTAGATTTGTATTTTCAGTTCGTTTATTTAACTCGCAAAAAATGGCTTATAGAGCGGCGAAAAGAAGTACGGGCGTGTGCTCGCAGTCTCAACGAGTTTGAATTCTGGTCGACATTCTTGTGCTTAGGGTTAGATACATTATGCTCTAAAATTTGAGCATTATGCGTTTCAGCGTCACCCTCAAAACAACAGCATTATGCCTAAAATTATGCTCGAGAAGTAGCATTATGCTCGAATGATCTTGGTTATACTTGATGCACTTTTCCATCCCTGCAGACAAAAAAATACTTCCATAGGTCAGAAACACACCATTCTATTGCATCAATTACAACTTTACAAGCAATAAACAACAAATAATGCTCAAAAGCAATCAAAATGTCTTATTTCAATGGAATTCTCCATCGTTACTGTCAGGTCAGCAGAGCTTGATCCCGAACTGGCAGCCATGATGGATAGTCGGACAACTCGCAACTGTGGCAAGCCTTGGCAGCCTGGCATAATGATGCAACGGTGCAACCAGGCCTTGAAAATAGCAACCAAGCCTTTGAATACGTTAAATCCTTACTAAAAGCACTTGAAAGTGAAAATTGCTCATTACAGTTATGGAAATATAATTTTATTATTATTATTATTATTATTATTATTATTATTATTATTATTCTCTTTATGCTGAGAAAATGCCCATTATGCCGGCATTATGCTCGATGCTCCGACTGTAGCATTATGCCCAAAATAATGCCGGCATAATGTATCTAACCCTACTTGTGCGAGGTGTGAAAGAAGTCAGTAGATGCCTTAGTCACTAACCTTTAGATGAAATAATGTATGTAACAAGCCACAAATTTTGTAGTCCTCTGAAGAGTGTGTCCTCGTTTGTCAGTTTTCTGCTTATAATTTTGTTTGTTTGTTGTTGTTCTTGTTTTTTTTTTGCCCCTTTCATTTACTTGTTAAAAACGAGTCAAGAATTATTTAGTCTAATTCAAGTCTTTATAGAGGACTGCGTGATGGCAGATCTTCTCAATGCATTAGGTGTAAATGTATTACAGGTTGTGAATCCATGGCAACATTTCCTATGTGTTTTTCATTCTAAGCGAGATAAATTTATACAGTCAAGCTGTTTGCCTGCAGTGATGCGAAAGCCTACATTGGAAAACGTTGTCTGTCTATATAATGTATGGTTTCAATAATGAGAAACAAATCAGTCCCGCGTTAGTTGGTGCACACCCATAGCTTTAAATTAAAAATCTGATCCTCCTTTGGTCTTTTGGTTTCTTTGGACAAGGAAGGACGAAGGCAAAAGGGCATAAAAATTTTGGCCGATGGAAAAATATATTGGGTGGCCCTGTCTGAGTTTTATCCAGCAGAGCTGTTTATGTAGCTACACTTATAAATTACAGTTGTAAATGTTTTGTTAATTGACCCCAGGGTCTAAATGTGAACTGTTAAATTATGGTTGCTTTACTTTGTTGTGGTTGGCCAGAGTAATTTTCTTTGGTTTTGATTTTATGACACTAAATTGAAAACTTTTCTAACCGGAAGTTTGTAGAATTTGATGACTGTGAGGTCAACGGAATTTTAGTATAATCGTTCGGCTTTTCCAGTTCCATGTACTAGTACGGTTGCTAATAGCACGAAGCGAAGTAGTACAAGAAATAAGGCTCCTTTTTGCGCTTTTTATAGCTTAGAGCGAGCGCCGTTTATGAAGACAGAGGAAGAGAGTAAAGATTGAGTCTTTTCAATATCAATAGTTTACAAATGGATATCATACTTCTCAGTCTTTAAGAAACGATGGAATATTCAACATGTCGCGAGCGTGGGACAAAGAACAATCCGAGTCCTCGACGGGAATCGAACCGATGACCTTCCGTACACCTTTATCTCCTCTGTCCCAACGCCAAGCTCCACCTGACTTTAATTAAGTTACCCAAACTTAACAGTTGAACTCCCCGCCATGCGAGCGCTTCAACCCGCTTTCTTTTCCATGCATGCGCAGTAGTTAACTAATGGCCATGTTAAATTGGACCCTTGCTCTCTGAAAGGGAGAAGCTTTTGTCGCTTTCCTTAAGTATTGCCATAGGAATGACTTTGCACCACATTTGTACCATTCAGCAAACTATAGAATCCTAATAAAACAATACAAAGAATCTATGTAGCCAACAAAACTTTATTCCAAAGCTGCGAAATTAGCCTAGTGAAATATGTTCGAAAAATTCCTAAATTTTCCGATTCAAAGCTGTAACAGATACAATATTTCGGAAAATGCATCAGCTGAATATTCGCCTATAATATTCGTCTATAATAATTTTAGGGCCCCATTGCTAACAGTATTTTGTTTATAAATGCTGAAGGATCATCCTGACTGAAATAAAATAAAAATAAAATGAATAAGGTATTATAAGAAAAAAACACAATTACAATAGAATTCTTTTGTTTTTTCATTCGTGGATCGCGCAAATGGATTCTCCCTAGCTCCTCAACAGGTACATTTTGCGAACTTGTCGTGGATCCTCGTGTGACTGGTGAATAATGGGGATTCTTACGCGTATATCCACGAAAGAAAACCGGCAGATCTTATTACCTTTTTCAGTGTTCGGTTAAAACTATCAGCTGTAACTGTCAGTCAAATTGCAATGGTGTGTGAACTAGCCTATTCCGGTTGCTAAAAAATGTCTTCTTTAAACATCAGTATACCCTTTTACCCAGCCTCAATGTTTAATGTCTAGTTACCCATATATCAGCGTATCTTCTTATGCATTAATGAAAATCAACTGAAAGAAAACAATGCTTGAGAGACAAGGTCACATTATTTGAAACGGACAAACAACGAGGCTAGGTAAAACCGTCTAGTAGCGGCATTTCTAGATTACTAAATATTGAGCAAGCTTGCGTTAATATAAAAGTACAGAGATATAGCGAATTTAAAGCCCTTGAGGCGTCCTATGACAATCTTACTAACACAAAAGTGGAACTGTTGCATTAACTCGAATGATACAATTTTCCAGTTTTTGCCAATATCAAAGTTTGAAATATTGTGACATATATTACAAAGAAAAATTATAACTAAAGTTTGTTTCACGAGGTGCTTTATAAAAAGAAACAAAAAACGGTTCATGTCGATGTGGTTTGGCATAGCATCTTTGTAGAAGCTACTGCTCCCCCCGGAGATTCATTTAATACATCAAGCTCAGAGTGGCCAGGAAAGCGATAGCCAGGAGGGTGAAGACACCAGCAGAAAAGCTCAGGGCTGAGCTTGTTTCTGGTTCTTCATACTTTATAAACGTGACCTTGGCAAAGGGTTTTGAGGCGTCAGCTTTAATCACCGTGTCGCTATTTTGATCGATGATTTTGATGAAGTCTTGCGGCGTGGTCGCTATGTCAGTTGAAGCGAACTCCTTTCCATTTTCCGTCCCGGCATCCCACGGCAGCAAATCCATCGGAGAGATGTCTTTCCATTTGCCATCGCTTCCACAGAGGTCATGGCTGTCAACTCCAACGAACCAATCAGGAGACGGCGCAATCATGCTGATTAAGGAAACCCTGGAGTACTGCTCTTTAACCATGATGTATATGCTCGTTTCGTCGACAGATTTTAGGCCACTGGTTTTGTAATATTTGTACACGTAATTGGGTTTTTTGTAGTCCATGACTTCCTGATACAATGTAGTGGGACTTCCTGGTCGAAAACAGCAATTAAAATCAGAGTCAGAGGAAGTTCCCGGGTCAGTTAGTTTACCATAAATTTCCGGAAGTAACGGCTGTCATTACTTTTGCCAACAGAAAGCCAAACTAGTACCGTATATAGGCCAAGTAATTTGAAAACGGCTGTCCAGCAAGCCCGAGAGATAAGATAAAATTGACAGAACAAAGCTGGCAAGTCAAAGATTTGGTATCACAACATCAAGAGTTGAGTTGGACGCAAAGAGACTGGTGCACAATAAAAATCCTCGTATTATGGAACGTTATTTGGCTTGCGTAGAAATTGGGATATTGAGGTTTTTATAGGAGAAACGTGCTTGTCACTGGTCAGAAAAATAGTTAAACATGGCTGTGGCCCCTTGCTTGTGTTTCCTAAACTTATGCCAGTTACGACTACATTCTAAGCGGGGCTCAACACCATTTATTTAACTTTGCTGAAAAAATTCTATTTTACGATGGTAAACGGGATTGCCAGACGACTTCAACATTGTTTTTTCACGGGTCCGAAGATTATTTTATGCTTACAGTATCCTTCAACAGTCTCACTTTTTGATCGATTTTGAAAGCTAAAATTCAACATCGTTATCAGTAATTTTATGGAACCTACCAGTCATATAACATAGAGGGCAAAATTACTGATTGCTGAATGGTTGAGACAGAGGGAATATCTTCTTAATTCTATTTCTAATGAGGGCAAAATTACCGATTCCTGATTGGCCAAGCGCCAAAATTTCTGCATTTGATTGGCTGAGCGCGAGAGCGCGCCATTTGTATATTTGAAAATTTATCCTTAATTCTACTCGGCCTCATGCGATTATATTACACATACTAAATCCCCCCAATCGATCAAAAAAGAAATTGGAGAAATTGTTATCCGGGCTTTCGAGAAACGAGCGTCCGAAAACAAAAAAAAATTGAATCGACATCATTCTACATCATGTTAACAGGGTGGACAAACGCGTTTAACAACAGTGTTGAATGGAAATGTTAAACTAGTTGCCCACCGAGGCTGTTCTAGGTCCTCTGATTTACTTAAAACCACGGTTGGAAAGTTTTTTTTTTCAAATAAGAATCTGTTTCAATATTTTGGCTACAATAGGATCTCACATGTTTGGGCTCCAAATTATAAATAATAGTGTACAGATTAAAGTCCACTTAGTTCTTATACGCAGTCAGTCAGTCAGTCAGTCA
>Ga0126336_10000734_pt1 | contig 14808 bp, 9 predicted proteins | sample SidCmetagenome_FD_92530 | JGI IMG/M metagenome (GOLD analysis project Ga0126336, IMG submission 92530) | Coral microbial communities from El Islote,Puerto Morelos, Mexico - Siderastrea C C metagenome | ecosystem: Host-associated > Invertebrates > Cnidaria > Coral | place: El Islote,Puerto...
CCTAGTGGGGAGGGCATTGGACTTGTAATCCAGGTCTCCTGGTTTCACATCTCTTACCCTTCCACTAGTGGAACTGGTCACCTGTTGTCCTGACATTATTTATTCAATAGCTAGTAAAGGGTGGTAAATTTGGGTCTCACAAAATTTCAGCTGAATTGTAAGCATCTGGTGCAGTAGCCTAGTGGTCAGGGCATCAGACCTGAAAACTGGATGTCCTGGTTTCATGTCCCACACTCTATCACTAGATGGATTTGTCATCTGATGTCCCAAATTCCACTTCTCTACACTTTCTAAAAAGCTTCATGCTCAGCCTTCTATCATGTTTGAAATTTTCTTGAATATGGTATGTGCTGCAAAAGATGGCAAGGGTTCTTTACACAAATTACACCAAGAATCGAGACAAGTCTTATTAAATTGTCAACTATCGTTATGTAACAATAACTGAAAGCTAACCTTCTGTAGCAAGAATTAGTATCACAATCCTAGCTAAATAATATAGAGGAGTGCTTAGCCCTAATTAAATGCTTTAGATGAGTGTTTTACCCTAAATTAAATCAACTTATTGATAAATGAATGGAGGACATCATACATTTCTATATGCAAAGCAGTATACAGTCCCACTAGCCAACTGGAAAAACTGGTGTTTTGAGAACGGGGTAAAATGGACCATTACTTTTGAAAAGATTCCAGGTTAGTCAATGTTAATCATCTCAGTGAGGAAGCAGAAGGCAGTATACGCCCAGGAAAGGGGGCAGGGGAATCGTATTAAAGACTGATGTGGAGGTGTGAGTGAAGCCATAATTAAATACCAAAAACACCTATTGAGCAAATCCTACACCAAAAAAAAAAATTCCCAGAGGCAAATACCATGCCCTCCAAAATACCATGCTTTTATCAAATTAAAAGAATATTGAGCAAGGGTATATACGTAGTGTAACTTTAAGAATTTTGTGAAAATGGGGAATGCATTATTATTTTTAAATGATCATGAAGTTCACTTATATTTTCATTAATAATATTCTAAAACACTTTAATTTATACCTGACACCAAATTCCCCATGGTTCCACTGGTGACAAACAGGGCAGCATCCTCTCCAGTTAATTCTGCTGCTTTAGTCTGCAGAGCTGATACAAACAATGAGAACTAAATGCTAAACACTGCTGAACAAAGGGTCTCATACTTAAAAAACCATCCTAGTTCTACCTCTTGCTGCATTTCATGTGCACATCACTTTCTAATTTGTTGTTCCAGAAAATATCCATACCTATAGGCCTTTTAGGGGGTATCTCCTTAGGCTAAATTTCAAAACCCTTCATTTCATGTATTGAGGAGGAAGCCATGTCCCTGTTAGTATTTTACTATTGTATTTGCGCTTGTCTTCATCGCTGTCACAGTTTCAATCCATCTTTGTGTCGGTTGTCGCCATCTCATGCATCTTACATCCCTGTTTCAAGGCCATGTCGCTCATTAGAATTTACCCTAACGGGTTCTCATACCTACCCCATAACTTGTTTTTGGGCTTGAACCCTCCCCAACCCCTCCAGAAATTCCAGTTTAGCTTCATACTTTCCTCTAAAAATCTTGGCTTTTCAAGATTGGTGTGAGAGAGTTCTTGAAAGAATGACATATTGTAACCCTTAAATAATCCCAGTATTGTTTCTTGTACTTGTCATTTGCCCCTGAATTGTAATGAATAAGGTCAGATGAAGGTCAAATAATTTGTGGAATTATGCAAAGCAATGTCAACAAGACTTCAACAATGCCACAGCCCCATATTTAATTATTCTACTCGTATCAACAGCTACTACAGTATTCTTCTTGGTTGTTCAGTACATGACAGCTTTTTGTGTAGGAGATAAGCTTACTATAAAAGAAACTGAATGCTTAATAAAGCCTGGGCAATTTGAAATCCTCCTCCTTCTCTCCTAGTCACCTAAAGAGCCTGAGTATTATAAAAGGCACCCCAGCTTTCACCTAAGAAGCTCTAAGATTATTAAAGCAGATAAATATATATAGATTAATTTTCAGGTTTAATAGCTCAATGCAAATCAGCTTTATTTGAGCGTGAATTAATGCGATACACATATCCCCACCATTGACTGTAGGATCGTCTCCGTAAACATCGTCACCAACTTCAGCTGCAGCCATTGCAGCTCTCTCATCTCCTTTGTGAGGGTAGTAACAGTGTCACTTCTCAAATCGATCACACGAGCTTTTAGCTCCTCGTTGAAATCGTGTTTTCCACTGGTGTACATGCTGGCGAAGTGCCTTCGTGGATTCGCGAACTTGTCGTATTTTTTCAAGCGATTTATTTTGAATCGAGGACTATTTAGAAATCTCGGAATCGTAGAGAACACACAAACTGAAAGCGTGTTCCCCCTCGCAAATGTCTTAGTGGAAAGGCGGTCATTACCAGCAGTGAGATAATAATGATTCCAAAAACAGGCAGGCTGTCACTGAACGAGTAGGCCTTGGGCCAGAGGGCTTTCCAGGTTTGGTTATGGGCCTCGTCTCGCGGGAAATATGAAACTATATCGAGAGACGGTAACGTAGGTAGATTTTGTGCATGCAGGTCGTGTCTTCGTGAACCTTTTTTGCTCCCGTTAAATGTACAAACAAATTACTTCATGTTTACCGTCCTACGTAGAATTGTCCGCTGGCCTTCTTTTAATTTTTATTTTCAAAAAGAGCGGGAAACAAGAAATTTCTTCGTCATTGTCTCTAGAAATTGATTGTTTTCGGTCTGTAATTTTAAGCACATATTTTGAGCATGAGGCAATTATAATTGCATAATAATTGCATCATGCTGAAAATATGTGCTTTGCCAGCATTTTCGATATCCGAGAGAAAAATCCCTCGTTTTATCGAGCCAACGAGGTTTCAGAAAAAAGCAATAAATTGCATCATAATCCTAGAAACTTGTTTATTAAGCAGTTTTCTTTGCAGGGAAATAAACCATTTATAAACAAAGGGAAAAATACCTGTTGGCAGATGACCAATCAGATTTTAGAAGTTGAGTAAGAGTATTTCTGATTGGTCAGGAAATCGGGGAATCTCCTAGAATAACTATGACGTCGTCGTGAGGCTTATATAGCTAGGTATCAGGCGCGGTAAATTCAAACTGGCATTTCATCACACGAAGAGAACGCTGTTGATTTTACCTTCACAAAAAAGTAAGTTGTTTTTTATTCCTCCGTGTACTTATGAAATTTTAACCACTTTATATTTCTAACAGGTGATCTATGGTAGCCTTTACTTGGAGACTAGGGGTAGACATCCGAAGGAACTGAAGGAAAATTTGAAACGGTTAAATTCGGCCAGAGCGAACGTTTCAGAAGAAGTCTCGTCTTTCTTGTAAAGATATAAACTTTCGCTTGCGCTAACTTCATCCTTTTCAGACTTTCAGTCTACTCGATTAACAACTGATCATGGGTATCCGAGTTTGGGTATACGTACAAAAAACTCAATCTTTCGCGTTCTAAAATATACGGCTGAGGGAAACAACCTATACAACATTAGCCAGGTTCGAAATATCGGCCTGTGTTTTAGTATTTCTAATATCACCCCGCTTCTTCTTACAAGGTGATATATACATATATGCTTATGCATGTTACAAAAAATAAGACATCGTAAGTGAACATATCGATGAGGAGTTGTCAGAGCTGCTTCTACACTGATATTTTGGCACATTTTACTAATGAGTTCACCAACTTATTTTCTTTCAGGTGTAAGAGCTATTAAAGCGCGGTCAGAGTACTGTTGCACCCCGCATTCAGTTGAAATTGTGTATTGAAGGTAGGGGCAAGTAACTCATTTGTTATATCCTTATAGATTCATATGATTTCCACTGAGATAACGTCTGAACGATGTTACGTTCAGGCCGTTTTTAGAATAACAACCTAAGCTTCTGTCCACTCTACTTTGCCAAGAAGGACCCTGTGTATGCATTTCAATTCCCACAAAAATCTATAATAATAGAAAAATATTTTTATAAATGGCATATTAGGTGGATGTTTTCATGATAGGATAAGAGATAGACAAGAGCGAAATTTTCTCCGAATTTGGCTCTCTCGGAAATAGTCACGCAAGAACTTGAGTCATCCAGTCCCTGTCACAAGGTAATGTCTAGAGATGTCTCGTGCAAACACATCTGTTCTCTCCTTGACGACGCGAAGCAACCCACGAAATAAGAACTTTAACAGCATTTGCAGGGGATCGAATGATTAAAGATTTAAGACTTCAAACGATGCGACGGATTCGGTGTATCTAATATCATTATCAAACATAGAATGACAAGCAAAGAATATCACATTGTGCCCCTATTGGCCCAATTTTATGTTCAGTTTCATCAAAGTGTCATCCTATGCTTGATAATGATGTTAGATACATCGAAACGTCACATTAGCTTACTTTTTCAGTTTTTCTGTTGAAACTGTTTTGTCAGCATTAATATATTTTTTGTTTGCAGGTGCGATGGTTTCTAACATTTGTTCCAGGCTTCTGCGAAAAGTATGGCGCGAATATGACACGGATGACATTCCTCATATTGAGGGAATTTATGTCATCGGTGTCATTCATCCGTTCACTGAAACTGAAGTGGTGTACGTGGGACGGTCCAATGATATCCATCGACGGATGGTTGAGCACAGAAGTCAGGATTTGGCCATAGATCGCTTTGTTCAAGAAATGTTTCAAGAAAACGGGGGAGAAGACTTGAGGGTAAAATGGATAGAAGAAGATGACCAGGAGAGAAGGGAGCACGATTACATAGAATGTATAGCAGATAAGGAGGGTCGCTGGCCTAAATACAACATCAGGGGTTAAAAAGATTGAAACCGTAAAGTAACCTTGAACATAAATATTTTTGATAAATAAGTATATACATGTATACATTTGTTGACATGACAGTTGTTTTTTCACTACAAGTCATGTGGTCGTGAAGAAAAAATAGCTATTTTAATCCAGTTCCTTTCTTGTTGCTTAATACAGGTTTAGGTCAATTAAGCTAACCAATCAGTCCAATCCGATTAAGCTGTTAAAATTAAAATTTAAGTTTTAGCTTTTTGTTATTTAATAAATTTTTATTTTTTTTTTCTGTGTTTTTTTTTTTTTTTTTTTTTTTGTTTACTAAATGAATTCGATTATTTTCGTGGATATCACTATCCAATCAATTCAAGAATAGCCTAAGTTATTTTCCTCAGGAAACTAACTTAATGCCCCATTCACACCAACAAAACATGTTTAGTTAAACCAGGTTTAACAAAATGAAATTCAGCAATAGCAAGCTGAATGACTAGTTTCAACAAAGAATTCAAGTGAGCTTTTACTTGTTTTTTCGTTTGCACTGAATTCGCAGTAGAAAAAAATCAGCAAACAACTTTTATAAACAAAACAATTTTAAACCTTGTTTAATTCAACAGCTTTTAAACGTGTTTAAGCTTTGGTGTGAATGTGGCATTACGTTCACTTGTGGCGTTCGGTTGGTTTCCTGGAGGACATTCGCATTCTATGTGCTGAGTGTTCAGGTGAAAAGGGAATTCACAGAGGCCTCTTTTCATTGACAACAACGAAATAACCTGTGATCAGGCCGAATAAATGATAATGATTCGTTTCACCTTTCCCGCCTGAATCTTTCACCGAGCTAAACGAAAACAGAGCTTGACTGCAGGTTAACAACGAAACATCTCCAAAAGACCGAAGGAAAACTAGCAATTTCTTTCAGCATTTTGGAGGAGGGAGATGCGCTAGCTTTTGACGCTGTGGTGGATCTAAGGACGGGGGAAGGGGGGATCCAGGAAGCCTACCACCCTCGGCACCCCCCCTTTTAACTCCAAGCCCCCACCAGCACTGTGAAGCATTGTGATTTATATTTATATCCAAAACATATTGCATACTTGAAACTGCACCCTTGGCATGAGCTGTCTTTTTATGGTTTCGATTCCGTCAGTGCCTTGTGCAGATTTTCCCACTAGAAAGGAGCTTTCTTTCCAGTATCCCAGCTTAGCTTGACAGCCAGTTTGACGAGTAAGAAAACCTGTCAAAAACTACACGCGCGAGCTCCTATCCCGCCGCGAACGGATGCTTCATGTATGCGGATGATGTCGTTCTCTCATTCTTTCATTGGTCTGTTGATACAATCTGAGGTCAGACAGTTTTAAGCTGCGTGGGATCAATCTTGAAGCACACGACATAGGTAAACTGAGAAATGTGTATGTATTTCAATGAAAAGGACAGGCAAGACAGCTACATGTAACAAAAATTTTGAAACCCTTTCCTAGATCATGACGAATTTCTTTCTTCATTATTCTCAGGGAAACGCTCTTTCCAAAATTTGTTGTTTAGGGAAATTTCACACTGTTTGTCTTTGGCGCATGGAACTCTATCTGGTTTCATGGAATCACGGTTATTTTCAAACTGGTGTCAGTTGACATTCTTCGCAAACAGTATCGCCACTTGGAACGGTTCAGGTCTCAGTTTAACTCGCCTTATGTTTTCTTTTTCCCAGGGCGAAATTTGAGAAGAATCATCTCACAATGCTGAACTTAAAATTCATATATGCGGCATTGAATTTACTGGGTCTCATACTACTTTAACTACTTACCTTGCTCAATAATTGTAACATTTGTGCCTTAGGTTTCCTTTGTATGCCTCAACAGTCTCAGTGTTACCTGAGTTAAGTTGGCTATAGTATCATGGACGTGAATGTTATTGAAAGTCACGCGAATGAAAGCAACTTCTGTCGTGTACCGAAAGAAGGCGAGTTGGTATCGTGTCGCTCGAAACCGATCAGCGTAACACACCAAGCTTCGTTGAAATTGAAAAATTAAACGAGACTTACCTTAAGTTGAAGTTTGATTGAGATTCTACGAAGTCATTGGTCTGGAGCTAAGGAGTCAGGTGAGATATGCGTGCGAAGCCAGAGCGTTCACACTTGAAAGGCGAATGATCAGGGCGACAGTAAAAAATTGGGAGGGGTACCCACATATGGGAGGGCACCTGACTCCTTCACGTGAGACTTTAAAGCGTCCTGATCATGAGCATAATACACCAGGAAAATAAACATCTTTAATAATCAATAACAGCAAGCTCAAAAAATACATCAGTTAATATGCAACAGGGTGTTACTGTCCATCCTGTACAGCATTTAAGAGTTCATGTCCAAAATTTTAACATTGTCTTTGATAGGCTTATTGTAAAAACGAGAAAATGTATTCTCATTGGTCCATCCTGCATGCAGCTGACAGGATAGTGTCAATAGGGACTTGCTTCCCCTTGGCAGCTGACGTGACAGCTGCTCTTGTGCTGTGAGCTTTAGATACATCAGTGTCAATTCCTGCTTTAGCAATAACAACTTTTATCCAGCGAGCTATTGTGTTAGTTGCCACAGGCTTGTGGGGTTTCTGATACCCTATGAGTAACTGGTCACTTTCCCCCCGTAGCTCAGATGTTCGGTCAACATATGCTTGCAGGTGCTTTACGACACACAGATTCTAGTCTGGTTGCGAGTTTCCAGGTCAGATCCCTAAGGCTTATTTCCTCGACCAGATCAGTTTTCACTCGCCCAGCCTCCTCCATAAAAAAAAGAAAAAAGAAAAAAAAAAAACGCTTAGGCTCCCCCCTTCTCCCCTCACGAATAATAAAATATGTCACTTTAATTTGTAATCACGTTTGATACTGTTTCTTAGTTTATTCATTGAACTCAGTGAATGGAAGTTCACTTACCGTGCCGTTGTGGTGATCGATCGCGATAAAGACCATTATCTATTTCTTCAATGAAAAATCCCCTAAAACAGACCTTAACTGTGAGTTGGCTTATTTTTCGTCAAAGAGAAGACTTCAGCACGACTTTCACCGACAGCTCTTCTTGTAGCATTCTTTCGGAAGCTAGCTTATTAAGTTCAAGAAGAGTACTTGTAAAACTACAATTGCTAAAAAAAAAACCCACTTAAGTTGTTCCCGGTAGCGACTCGACAGACTTTTCCATGCAAATACACATTTCTCACTGATTCCAATGCCTGATCCCTCTGGCTGTTTAGTTCTGTTAACCATGAAACATTTCTCGAAATCTATCTTGCTAAAATAAATAATATTTTCCCGGCATCAAACCGTTCACTGACAAAAATTCCCCAAAAACTGTTTTCGGAAACTTTCGAGCACACTTATAATTATCAAGAGAAAATGACACAAGTTTTTCAACCGCGAAGTATTAATCGGGCGCTTTCAAGAACACACCCTGAACTAATTTTAGGAAGCTTTTAGAGTCTCATTTTAGACAAAATAGACTTAAACCGAGAAATTCTTTGCTTATAGTTACTTAAATAAAGATTTCATTTCGATCTGTAACTAAAGACACACTGAAATGGCTTAGCGGTTTAATAAAAACAAAACGAACACGAAATGACATGCCACACTGAACGCACTCACTGAAACGGCGATTCTAAGTTTAGTGGCAAAATTGGGACAGAAATGTCATTCACTTCAAATGGAGAAACCAAAAAATATAACAATATAAGAAAGATAAAATATTCCACAACTGAACAAAAAACATAAGGAACTTTACACTAAGACTATAAACTTAAAAATGACGACAGAGCGACTCTTCAGGTGTTGAATACTAAATCACGAATTAGACAAAACTACCCAATATGCATCGTCGAAGAAAAACAACCTACATTGAAAAAAACGACACAGACTCAGTCTAGAATAGTCACGATTTCCACTTTTCGAGTAAAATACAGTAGAATTGCTCTAAGAAAAACATTGAAAATTACGCACTAAAGTTCAAAAGGAAATTGAGCTTAATTAAATTAACTGCAGCCTAAATATCATATTGCTCACTAATGAAAATTTTTTGGGGGCCACGGTTTTAGCTAAAACCGTGGCCCCCAAATAACTCTCACGCCTTGCGTAAATATTTCACAGCTTCGCCTGTTCCTTTTTCGTCAATCCGGCCGCACCTTTGCGGTTCGTGTTTCTCGAAATAGCCGCTATTATTGCTTAAATACAGGCATTTAGTATTTGTTTGTAAAACTCCCTGAAGAAGTCTATGATAGACGAAACGCGTAGGAGCATAAACAAGTTTTACAACTACAAGTTCGCAGAGTGCTGCTCACTAGTTTAAATTTAAAAAATTCTCTTTAAAAAATTCAGAAAAAAAGGACAAGAAACCTTCAAAAACATGAAATGTCATTCACATACGAAGCACTTGTTTGCCTAGGAAAGCAAACTGCATTTAAATTTCCCCTCGAGTGAAGTTACTCGCAAGCCGGCAAACGGGAATCTACGAGCTATTTTAAACAAGTTTTTAAAACATTTTAAGAAAATTACCGTAATTTACTAAACATGTAAAGTCGCTCAATTAAACAATTTTTACAATGTAAATCCACAATCAAATCTGTAATTTACTTTACCACTGACAGGGGCGTAGCCAGGATTTTTCCAGAGTTACGCACAATTTTCCAAATCTCCCCCCTCTCCACACACTCTAGTCCTAATTTTTTTTCACCAGCCTTGTTTAAATTTTCTTTATTACCACTATGATGAAGTTATGTTTTAAGCGTAAGCATTCTTACTTGATATGAAATGACAACTTAGTCGTAAATTTTTTTGTAAGTTGCTTTTTTGGATCATTGAAGCGCTCCGATCTCTTACTAGTCATTAATAAAGTGAACATGTTGGCGGTATCTCAGAGTTTTATTCACAAATGGAAGATTTTTTCCGGGTGTGTGTCACGTTGTTTTTGACCGGCATTGTTTGCCTTCGGTAAAAGCACATACATAGACGTTATTGTGCCCTAGTTAAGTTTCATTTAGGTTCACACTTCTTACAAATCTACAAAAAAACAACAACAACCAAATCGAAATCTGGAGGCTATGTAATGAAACTCAGTGGATAGCTTTCATAAATAATATAACAGTGGATAGCTTTCATAACAAGATATGATGGTCAGCTCGATTAGCTTTATAGTTATCCTGAGTAAACATTACCTCTTTTCTGTATTAATATATTATATCGTAAAGTTTAACTTCTTTTTTGGTAATAAAGCTTGTTGTTTGTTGTTTTCCGTTACAAGCTTAGGGCTAATCTTCTGTCTTTCTTCCCAGCAAACTCAGAAATGGCCTCATTTAAGTCTATTTTATTATGTTTATGTGTATCACGGATAGCGAGGTCAACCTCGGATCCGACCTAGTGCTCCGAAGTGGCGTCTTGAGCCTCTTCATGCTACTAAAGCTTCGCTCTGCAACACTCGTTGACACAGGATACTTGAGAAGCGTCTTGACGGCTACATAAATTCCAGGGTAAAGTTCTGGGTTGGCAAAGTCCAGCGTTTCCTCCAAGGTCCGGAGGATGCCATCTTCAATCAAGAGCCCCCTTTGACGCCACCAAGTCACTTCTCGTTCGAATTCATCAAGGGACATACATATGCATGCCATGTTCCATGAAAATAAGCATAGGTATCTCGCTAACTGTTGCCACACTCATCCACTCAAAAAGAAATGTTGTCTTGCTTTAACTCACTGTCATTTGAAGTGGGGGTTCACAGACCGTCTTGAAATTCTAATTGTCAGAAACACATGGCAAAGTGTAATCACAACACAAAATTTGAACTCACATGGCTCTTCGGTTTCTTCATGCTGCTCTGTCATTCTGTCTGTGCCGGTGGCAAAGTAATAATCTGTAACTGATTTTTTGGTCATGGTAAGCCTAGAAAATCAAGAGTCTCACGCGAAGACAGGCCGATCCAAGGCTACAGAGCCAGGTGACCACAACGTGTTCACTCTTTGCCATCCCGCTTGCTGCTCGCTATTTTCCTCCCTTTTTTTGGACCATTCGGTCCACCAATGAATCACGTCGCTTCTCCTTGGAAAACGACTTTCGGTTGTGGAAAAACGCCATCTGTTCTTTTATAAACAACGTTTCAAAGAACCAAGCGGAGGCAAATTCTGCTTTTAGAAATTATCTTTTACTCATTTGCCCTTTTAAGTCATTTTATTTTTTTATTTTCGAGTTTTTCAGGTACGCACGTGCGTACGTGCGTACAGGTAGCTACGCCCCTGACTGAACTGAAAGAAGGATTTGAAAATCTTAACGAAAGTCGCCGGGTTCTTTCCAGATCTCACAGCAATACAAACACGGAATTATCACGTGCGAAACGCACGTGAAGAAGTCGTCTGAAGTCGGGAAATTAGCACGTGCATTCAGTCGCTCGGTGGAAAGCTCCGATTGGCTCTTCGTTTGTTTACAAATGTCGTGTCTAAAGTCGGGAGATTATCACGCGGACTTCAGCCGCTCCGGTGTCAGAACGACTCGCTTGGATTGGCTCTCCGACACCTAATCTATCGCCCGATCTTTCTACTGTTACACTTTCTTCTCAGTGTTAAAAGAAAATATGCAACTGCTCTGAGATTTCTAGTCCGTAACCGATATATACGCATCGGCTCTATAAAGGCCAACGGCCATCCTCGCGTCTTCGCTCGGATGGCTCGCTGGCAATTAAGATGTTAGGCATCTTACATAAGATAGATAATAACTCAAATTAAGACCGAAATCATCTTATTTTAAGATGATATACCCTTAAGTGAGTCAAAAACGTCTTAAATTTAGATGACCAACACTCTTATTTCTTTGTAAGATTCTTACCGTCTTAATTTAAGGTTTTGAATACGTCTTAAACTAAGATATCTTGATTCTTAAATTAAGACGCATTATTCAGTTATCACATCTTAATTTAAGAATTACACTTCTTATTTTAAGTTAGGTACTTTGAAATATCTTATCTTAAGTCAGGGAACATCTTAACATAAGATTGTTCGTGATCTTAAATAAACTTTAAGATGATTTGAAAATAGTTAAGAGCAATTCATCTTAACTAAGGGGCCGATTACACGAGGTGGGCTGGCCCGTTTAGCCGGGCTGGCTCGGTTTGCCGGGATCTTGGCACATCTGTGAAACATATTAAAAATCAACTTTGCTATTACATGGAAAAATCTCAGCCCGGCTAGCTGAGTGGGATCCCGGCATCGCAATGCCGGGATCTCGGCTAGCCGGGCTGAAAATTAACTGTGTAATCGCGATTGCCGGGCCAGCCCAGCTAGCCGGGCCAACACTTTCTCGTCACTAAATTTCGCTTCACAGCAAAATGGCTCACCAGAAGATCGTTATTTCTCTTTCTATATAACACATAAAGGTTTATCAGACTATAAAGCTACGTAAAACTGAAAATAATACGCCAAAATAATGAATTGGCGAAAATAAAAACACTTGGTTCATGCTCTTTGACGTAGCCATCTTTTCACACGGCAGCTTCTAAATTTAGCCGTAGGCGGGCTGGCTCGCCTCATGTAATCCCGGGCTGAGCAATCATCTCGGTACACCGAGCCAGCCCTGCTAACCAGGCCAGCCCGGCTCATGTAATCGATCGTGTCTAAAAGTACACACGAGTGACCAAGAGTGACCACGAGTGACGACGAGTGACTACGAGTGAGAATACATCAAAATATTTTGCTGATCTCATGATGACGTCATCATTACATCATTTTATCAAATAATCACTATTTCACGGTAAACTGACCGTTTCTTGAGACCTTAATACCTGGATTCGACATTTCCGCCATTTCTGACTGAATGGAGGAGGGGCTAGGGGACGGACAGGGAGGGGAATGGGGGGTACAAACTTCCCGGATTTCCCGCCACCCGCACCCTTTAATCTCGGTTCCCGCCACTTTTCTTAACTTTTTCTTCCCGCGCTTTTTTCCGCCTCCCGTACACCTCCCTGCCTCTTTTCCACCCGGAGTCCCAAATTCTGTCCACCTCCCTCCCTACCACCCACCCCTCTTCGAAGGCTACCAGTGACTAAGGGCGAAAAAAGGAAAGAAAGTGAAAATGACAAATATAAAAATTAACAAAAAAGTCTTTTGTGAAAGTACGTGATTTAAGGAAATATTTTAACAAGAAAAACCAAGCCTGGAGAGAAGCACAGAACTGACAGGTAGTCAATGACAGTTTCAACAATCTTTAATGCTTTATGATTCTTATATGTGAGAGCGTCTGTGAGAGCCCAATTTCCCCTGTAATATAACATAATTCGTTTAATAGTTAGAATTTGCGACTCCAGGTAGAAAAGAGGGAGGGAGGTGTACGGAAGGCGGAAAAAACTGCTGGAAGAAAAAGTTTAGAAAAGTGGCGGAAACCGAGATTAAAGGGTGCGGGTGACGGGAAGTTTGTACCCCCCATCCCCCTCCCTGTCTGTCCCCTAGCTATAGCTTCTCGGAACAGGGTACACGTCGGAGTTGAAGTTGTCGTTTAGCTAAGTTTGTTTTAAAAAGCGACTTTCAAGGTAAGACAATTCTTTGTATAACTTCATTTTTGAGCTGTATGTTTTTGTGGGGACTGAAACTTGGATCGTGGTGGACCGAACGTGCTCCTTATTGAACGAACGTGTTCGGGAAATTAATTCAATCAGCGTGTTGCTTTCCTCACAGTGCTCGTTATGTTCGTGTGGAGATCCAAATTTGTAATTGGAGCTCAAAACAATATACTTCACCTTTATAAGATTCACCTTCACCTTCTAAAATGTCTTTTAGAAGCCTACTGTTAGTGTTGCCAACATTAAATGACAAAATGCTGGGGCGGATCCAGGTTTTACATAAGGAGGGTTCGGTAAGCAACCGCCGAAGGCGGGAGCTTCTAGAGGGGTCCGGGGGCATGCTCCCCCGGGAAATTTTGAAATTTATCTCCTCGAAAATGCGTCCTGACCGTTCCAGCGTTCTGAGAGCTAATTTAAGTTGTTTTTAAATTACTTTGAAATCATCTTAGTTTTGTGCTAACTAGTTAAAAAAACCTAAAGAACAAAACTTATATCCAAATCAGAACTATGAATGGATTCTGTTGTAAAATGAGCAGAAAGTCAAATAGACAATTCAAAGTCGACTACTAGAAATAAAACAGACCAGCTCTTTCAAAAAGCTGAGCGGTTGTTTCTATGCATGTTTGCCTTGCTGATCATGCAAAGAAACGGTCAATTTTTTTCCCCTTCTGCCTCTTGGACATACCTCTCAGTCTGACAGACTTCCAAAATAAGTTCCAGAGAACGATCCAAAACTGATTGCGAGAGAATGGCGTAACCTTACCCAAAGTTTAACCGAGGAAGTTGATTGGCTTCGGTGGACAAACTGTCACTTGGGCGTGACGTAGAACAGGAGCGTGAATAGGTGGCTATTTTACCAAATAGACAGACAGAAATCGAAGCGCTATATATACCGTAGACTCCACTGCTTACTGCTTATTAAATTTTAATGTTATTTTTGCTTTTTTCTTGTTCAAAAGTTTTTAAATTTTTAAAAAAGATTTTACATTTATTAGTGAATTTTTTCAGAAACCGCACGGTTTTAGACGTTTGTGATTTCAGTTTAGGGGGTTCGACCGAGCCACTCGTGTTCTGTTAAGAACTGGACACAACAGTTTATTTTGTTGTTTCTTACAAAACAATGTTGACCAAGAAATACTTACTTGTTCTGTTTAGTTTTCTATAATATTGTTAAGAATCTACACGTTTATCTCAGTTCAAAATGTAAGCAGCATAACGAATTGCTGAGCCATGACAAATGAATGTTATAATTTCTGGAACATTTTCTTAAGAAAAATGTTTATAGGCATCACCATCAGTTTTACAGCTGCAGTTTTTTGCTGCATGCTAGCCTGTCAACACACATCAACCAGTTTACCATGCAATATCTGCAATCATTCAGGTTCAAATATCTCTAGTCTTACGCATGCCAGATAACCTTGACGAAACCCAAACATGAACA
>Ga0126336_10000735_pt1 | contig 14802 bp, 10 predicted proteins | sample SidCmetagenome_FD_92530 | JGI IMG/M metagenome (GOLD analysis project Ga0126336, IMG submission 92530) | Coral microbial communities from El Islote,Puerto Morelos, Mexico - Siderastrea C C metagenome | ecosystem: Host-associated > Invertebrates > Cnidaria > Coral | place: El Islote,Puerto...
ATTATTGCGTAATAAATTAAGCAAAACCGTTTTTCCGAATTTCCCAAAAACAATAGAAATCTAGAAGGTTTAAGTAATATTTTCGAAGATAGCTCCCCAAAAGCTTTCTTCTGGCAAGTTATCAGGATTTTTGATTTTCTGAGCTTGTCTGCCGATTTTTAATATTTACAGTCAGAGCCTCTTAAATGTCTTAACTTACGCCCTCTACCACTTTTTTTGCTGTTTTATAATTCAAATTAGGTTCAATTTAAACGTGCTTTTTCCGCTTTGTTCGAATTTGAGCTTTTTAAACACAACACCGTATTGCTTTTTGTTGAAAATGGTTTGACTTGCAGCCCAGAATACTAAGTTCTAAAGCTTGTCTTCATTATCACTATAATGAAAATCTTATCAATCTTTCCGCGTTCATAAGTGCAGAATCGAAAACTGAGCGAACAGTCTTCTGCAGCTACTAAACCTCCAGTAATAAAATTTCTATATCGCTTTCCTCGACAAACCGCGATTTTAAACTTGCACTTTTAAATTGCTCACCTTCGTGATGTGATCTTTAATAAGGCTATCTTTCCCCAGAAGATCTTCACGTACCAAATTAAAGTTTTATTTTCTTTCCTCGACAAACCGCGATTTTAAACTTGCACTTTTAAATTGCTCACCTTCGTGATGTGATCTTTAATAAGGCTATCTTTCCCCAGAAGATCTTCACGTACCAAATTAAAGGCGAGGAAAATTGTTAGCAGTTGGATCAGACATTTTGTTTTATGCTGAAAACTCCCATGAAAAGCTATTGTTGCGATTATAATTATTGCACCTATTTTGCACACGCCCTCCTCATTTCCATAGATAGAATTTACTCATTAAAAATGTCTCACCTTTGCGTTTGTTTCTTGAAAAAGCGGTTAAGTAATATTAAATTTAAACACGGAAAAAGAAGAATATATTGATCTCTTGCTCATATAGCAAGAAAACGCTTGCTTATTCTTTACATTCGTATATTAAGGTCTCTACAGAGATTCAGACTGTAGTTTAATAGTCTTTTAATTCCATCTAAGTGAAATTAAAATTAACCCCTTTTCAAATGTAGTCCCCTCAAGCGTGGAACCAGGATGGTAAATTTTCAGAGCAAATTATCAATGTTGGCTTTACAAAAAACAAGGGGTAACCAAATTGGATCTATAATATTGCGAAAAATTCAGTCTTTCCTCTTTGGAGTTGTCTAGTCGACAAATGATGTCCCCAGAAGGTTTTATTTTCTCACAAAATACTGTTCAGTTTGTCGACAACAGTCGTGAACATGCTGAAGAAAAAATTGCTAACAAAAAATTGCGAAAACGACCAGACAAACATAATTGTAAATTGAAGTAACCCTGAAACTGGATTGTTCACAATCTATTCTCTGTTTAGCGACTTCGCCTCATTCTGCAGGCATGGGTATATAGCTGAGTGTACGTTTTCTTTAGTGGTGGTTATTTTTTTCCACTTTATAGGCAACTTATTTGTTTTTCTTTAATTTCGTTTACCGTAGGTGAGGTTTCCCAATTTGGGAAAATCGTTTTCTTAACATAAATCCTAGCTTATAGCTAAACAAAAACAGCTAAGTAGCAAAGAACTCTAAATACAAACCGTTAATTAATTACCCTGGAAAGTAAACGCAAAATGTAAATGACAGCGCCATCTTGAAGTGGGCGTTGAAAAAATTAGCCCGTGGAGTCTATTGGTAAAAAATAAGGTACGATCGATGCTCTTTATTTTTCAATATTTTACAAAATGAGGTTGAGAACTTTTCCCTGTTGTGCCTTTGGGTGAATTTGAAGTGAATCTTTTCAAATGCGTACTCAAGACTCGATACGTGACTGTTTCGTACGATGTTTTTCAAGTAAACAATCCAGCAGCTGCATTATTTTTGACATTTCTTTTCTGACCTTCCGTGTACCTGTTTGAACTTGAAATACACATAATGGGACCTCTTGGATGAAATCATAGAAGAGGATTAAGCGATGAGTCATGTTATAGGTTTATAATATTTGCAAAACGCCAAACTGTTGTTTTGATGCTCTGTTGGCTATTTCCGCTTACGTCTCGTTACCATCACGTGAAGGCAAAAAAATAAAGATCTCATGGATAAATAAACTAAGATTTCCGTCGATACAAGGAACACCCATAAACTTCCTTAGCCTCTAGGTATATCTGTGTGGAATCGTCGAAACGTAAGTGCAAACCGCAAATGCAAACTAACATTTATTTCCCCTGATTCCAATTTGAGCTATTCAGTCATTTTAACCACACAATGTCAGTACTATTACAGTCTAAAATGTATCACGTTTGTAATTTTGTCTCATTTCCACCGCCTACAAAAAGCTTCGCTGTGCTTTAAGGGATAACGTGCACAATTGAAAACTGCGGTAACTACTACTGATAAAATGTCCACGTCAGTTGTCATGATACCTAACACTTTTTGTGTGCCGTTTTCTAGGTCAATGAAGATCCTCTGACACCTAATTAGTCAAAACGTACAACGCCTCATCATTGTTGTCAATGGGCTGACTTCAGACCCCAGAATAACCCAAAAGCCTTTCTTTCTTCATACTGAGGTAATGAAACTGATATGACAGACAATCTATGAACTGCGATGTTAACGTAAAATATGTAGAATGATCTTTGTAGTGTGTTCCATTTTAAACAATTGCTTTTTTAGCCTGAAGAAAAGATGCGACGAATTTCGAACCTATGACCTCTACGATACCGGTTGTATAAAGGCTTGAGATGTTTGGAGCAGAATCGTTTTAGGCATGTGGAATGGATGAAACGAGGTATTAGAACCCAACTCAAAAAGGGTCGAATAGCTCAAATGGTAGAGCAACGCACCGCCATCACAGGGGCCGACATAGGTTTCAATCACGCTGTAGCCTTGAAATATTTTCTACTTCTCAGGCGAAAGAAAAAACAATTATTACTACACACTACAAAGATCATTTAACTCATTTTATTTATTCACACTACAAAAGATACACGCTGTCTCTTTTATTCCAGAGCATGACTCGGAGGAGTGTTATTTGGCCTAAATAGATACCAATTAACTTGTTATGGTGCCCAGTTTAAGTATTTAGGATCTATGAAAGTCATTTTGCATTGTGGAGTCTTATAATTCGTGGGAACTATGTGACCGTCGAGAAATACTCGCCTTACAAGTGAAGTCGGATTAAGGTTTTGAATTAATCGCAGTGTTTAATTTTCAGACTTAAACTTGAAGTCCATTCACGATGTCAAACGCCACAAGTAAGCCAGCTAATCTGCCCACAGATGCTGTAGCCGAACCAGGACCTGACTGGTCCGTTGCGAGGACGATATGGGGATTGGCTTGGGGGCTGCATTGGATTGGCTTCGGCGTTCTGTTTGGTCTTCTTGCTATCCACTCTTTCCTCGCTTTAGTGTTTGTGAATCACAAGAAAGGATTCTGCCGCAAGCCTTTGCATGTGGCTATCAACTCGCTGCTGTTCGGCCTTGGAGCCCCTCGAGCCGTTTATTTAATGTTGGATCCGTACGAGTCCAGAGAAAATGGCGTGGAGGATCCAAAATGGCTGACACTGCTACTCTTCGGAATCGCTTACCCCTGCTTGACATCCTGGTTTTGTCTCATTCACCTGGCTTTTCTGGAGGTCACCAAGCTGAAGGTCGGCCCAAGCAGGCTGCAGAATGCCAAGTTTCTATCTGCAGTTATTGTTGCTCATTTTATCATCGTCTTCACTGCAGAAGCGACATCTTCCATCAAGCCAGAGTTGGACGCACTCTTGATCGTTTGCCAGTCATTCTTCATTCTCTGGGGCTTGCTTCTCTCTGGCTGTTTCATCTACAGCGGCTGCAAGGTAATCAACTGCGTGGATAAGGTTCAACAGCAACTCAGCACCATCGCGAAAAATGAGCGCCCACAAAACAACAACAGAAATCACGCACAACCAAAGTGGCAAAGATCACGCTTGCCACCAGTTCCTTGGGCATCGCAGTGTGTGGCTTACTTTTGTATTCCCTGATTGGCGTGTACGAAATGTACAGTGATGTCGTCCGCCCATCCTATTGGCCATGGCTGGCCTTTCAATCTAGTTTTGGTCTCGTGGAGCTTGCCATGGCGTACACGATCGCCTACAGTGTAATGCAGCCAGTAGAAGGAGCAAAGAATTCGAAAAGATTCACATCGACTAGTGCTCAAGAGGGAGGGGCTCAGATCACCTTAACGGAAGTGAAGCCAGTGTAGAATGTGCGGTGATCTACTGCTAGTTCACTGCTTTTTTGAAGTAGACGTCTGGTGAACCAGCGAGAATGCTTACTCGAAAATAAATAATATGCCGTGTACTAGACTTAAACTTAGACCTGTAGAGACAATGGACGCGTTACTTTAAATGTAAATTAACTGTCTTATTTTATTGTGGAGTTAAGAAAAATTCAAATGCAGTGGAACCCCGCCACACGACAGTTCCTTTTCTACCACCTCGTTATTACAACTATTCACTTATTTGGCCTCAAGAAAAGATGGAACACTTCATTTTCCAGATTGTCTCAGAGAGTGTCAGGAAGGTCATGAAAAAATGACCCTCCAGCTGGCTGGGAAGAGCTGGGTTTTCGGAGAAACAGCGGCAGTCGACCGAAGCTTCCTCTCAGTCTTCCATCTTCTTATGCAGCAAGTGCGGTAGAGACTCTTGCCAATGTTGGTCTGCACAGTCATTCGAAACGATGTCCACGCCAGGAATGACCAAACATTCATGGCGCTTCCATTGTGTTTCGACACAGACGGATGTCATCCCAAACCTTGTTAATCCTACTTACACTTTGAGGGTTCAACGGGGTTCCACTGTGTAAAGCCAGCAAAGATATGAGCTTGATCGGGCTGGAAGGAGGGGGCAGGGCATTTTAAGAATTGTTGTTGCATCTCACTTAGGCTCATTGCACACGACGCAAATGATGCAACTTTATCTTGCCCCGAGATCGTGTACTTTAAATTAAAGCTGCGAGAGAATCAAGTTTGCCTAAGGGACTAAATTAAGAAGGAATCGCATGTTGGCTAGTTAAATTTAGATGTAAACACAAAACCAATTTCATTAGTCGTTGGTTTTACTTTCAATTCGTTGTTAATGTCTAATATCTAGAGAAACCATTGATACAGGTTTTGCCCCGGGTTACCCTGGACAAATATTAGTTTATTATTATCATTGGTAGTAGTTAGGTTATGACCAAGATTTGCTTGAACAGTGCGTAGTAGCTCTATCACTTGTTAAATTGTGCCCTGGACCAAGGGCTGTCCAGGCTGGGAGTTTTAAGTAACTGAAAATGTGCGTGAAAGCATGGAGTATTTTAAGCTAGCAATGTTGAACGCTCAAAACCCTTGGGTTATTTTTGTTCCAAATTGATGTAACGAACACGCAGACTCTGGAGTAATAAACTACGTACTCATTTGCCAGAACCTCATGGAAGGCATTACATGTAGCTCTCAAGGATTCTTTTAACTGACAAACGTAAATAATGGTTTTGTGAGTTTTGTAATGTCATTGTTGTAGTGATGGAAACCAGCCCAAACTTTTATTTTGTACATAAAAACATTAAAACTAAAATTATCGATCGGCTTGTATGGAATACTCTCTTCATCCTTTCCTACTGAAAAGTCACACATTTGACGAAAAGATAATGTTGTGTAAATATAAATCAATGGTTTAGCAGGATATTTTCAGCGTTCATGGGCCTGAGAGCAGCTCGGTCAACATTCTGCCACTATTCGCCGCTAAATTGAAGTTGTGGGTGTTTGCCATTTACCAAAATTTCCGGAAATTTCGTTCAGAAAGAAAATGGAACTTGACTTTTTGGGTCGTTCTAGTGGAAAATTTCCGGAAGAAACGAAAATTATAAAAAATGTAGTACTGTTTTTACGGTTGGGATGTTTCAAACGGAAGTTAGTGTTCAACTTATTCGTGTTTCCTCTCTGACACCAGTTCCAGACCTTTGACCGCATTGGAGTTCCGCATTTCAGGTCCTTGTTGTTTTAAAGGGGTCGCGTCATGGGGATTTTAAAACTGGGCTGAAAAGCTTTCGTACAACAAATCCTCCCAGAATACTAAGAGAAAGAAGATATCAAGTCATTTTATCAAAGGGAAAACAGACAACAATCAGTTTTGAGCATTTTTTCCAAGACACCAAAGAAGAACTTGACGTTTTTAGGCTGCAATCCGTTTCCTTCTTAGCCATCTGTAACCAGACCTTCTTCTTTATAGCTTCAGAAAACTAGTAGTTGGAACAATTTAAAACAAAACTGGACCATTATTTAAGGTTTTCCTCATATAACGAGCGAAATCTGGAAAGAGTACCAAAATGGTCAGGGTATGGATGTAGTTGGTTACTCTGCCTGGTTTTAAATTAGAGCGGTTTTCTCTAACAAGCTACCCTCAAATGTGTTTTTAGTGGATGTCAATCATCTGTTTCTATGACAATTCAAGAACGCCCGCTGAAAAGCAGTAAATTTAGCGCTGAGTGAATTAAGGAGAAAATCTTGCGGACGTTTTAACCACGCTTTGACGATTTTGTGTATTTGTAATCGACAGTAAAATATCGCAGACTCTGAAATATTACTTGAAAAGTACCAAAATATATCGTTTGGCAAAGGTTTTATTCATTGAATCGAATACAGCTTCACAAATGGATTCAAAACACCTAAAAATACGCAATGCAAACTTGTTTTAACCAAAAAAAAAGGAAAACTTCCGAAACAACATTGTATAAAACTGACCTTTATTCTTTTCGAAGAAGCGCTTAATTCCACTGAATTACTTCTCTGAGATCGCGGTCGATCAGCTCGCCGTTCAAAAATTTTCGCTGTCAGACTATCACAAATAATCTCTTCTTTTTGCTTCGCAGTTGATTTCTGATAAATTCAGGCCATTAAAAGTCAAAATTTACAGATTACCGATTGTGTCCTCAATGAATATTTCCAGAATTGCTGTAGTTCTGTCATAAAAGTTCTAAGAACTGGATAGATTCGCAAAATCAGTTTATCCACGGCCTCAGACAGGATTGTGTTACGTGTGACAATCAGCAAGAGGCAATCAGCGCTCGAGAATTCGAAAAAATTGTCATAGAAACAGATGATTGATGTCCACCAAAATCACAGTTGGCCGTTGGGAAAATTTCCTTGAAGGGCCCGTGTTAGAGAAAACCGCTGTAAGCCTTTGACCTTGGCATACTCACGGACAAATAGTAGACTGTAATCAGTCTAATTCAGAGATTGCTTTGGGAGGTGTTATGGAAGAAATAACGTAGGATGTTCGGGATTAACGATTTCATGGATAGTTAGAGATCTCGGGTACATTGACGCCCTTTTAGTGAATAGGATTTCCTTTATTCCAAGCGTGCTTTAAACAAGGGGATAACATCTGATTGTCACTAAATTCTAACAATACAACACATTCATTACAATTGTAAACTACCTTTGAAGGGTAGGGTGCAGTTGCCAGTCATCAGCATCCTTCACATGCAATAAGGTCCTGGGCACAAGGCTGAGATGCTAACCAAAATGGCTTTGTCCAGTTGGGGTATCAGACTCAACCTATTTAATTTACTACTCTTAAAAGTGGCTAAAATATGTACTAGAATTTATTAAGCATGAGGAGACAAATAAACTAAATCTTTCATAGGACCTTTGCTTTAATTTCCTGTTGGGTTTCTGATCTACATAGCTTTTTGACTTGTTTTCCTTTCTTGACACTCAGGTTCCTAGCTGTTTCTACAAGTTTAGCTCTAAATTAACTTTTCAGATTTTACAAGCTGAGCCCATCAATAGCTAGTTATCTCCAGCATGCATTTAAAAGCTAACGAAGGTTTTGTTTGTCTTGTCAAGGACCATTTCCACTGCTCATTTTAAGGGAGTCAAAGTAAAAATGAGTGATACTAATGACGATGATTGATGCTAACTCTAGGTTAGCTAAACGTTGCTTTGAGCAGCCGGTCCCTGACATTTTTGGGTCAGGAAAAAAAACGTAAGTGAATGGTTCCTTGATCCGGTCCTCAGCAGGGGAAATTAGTGGTTTGAAACACGACATTTTGGAGTGTTAAAGACTCTTCACTGACTTTTTCCTCTTCTTACAAGAGTATGCTACTTTTCCTATAGCTGTTAACAATATATAACTACCTTGGCTCGATATTTAGTAGTTCCCATTTAAGGTACAAAGTTATATGTTACAGTGGGTCCATTCTGTACGGCGTCTACCTCTGAAATTTAATTGAACTTCTTTAGCCTAAACTGGTTCCAATCTCAAGGTCGTCGGCCCCATTTTCGACCCGACACTAGTAGTGTTTCCTTTCTTTGGTGTTTTATCCCTTTGCATCACACTGTAGGCGATCGTGTACGCCATGGCAAGCTCCACGAGGCGAAAACTAGATTGAAAGGCTAGCCACGGCCAAGGGGACGGGTGGACTTCATCGCTGTACATACCGTACACGCCAATCATGGAGTAGAAATGCAAGCCACACACTGCTATACCCAAGACGCTGGTGGCAAGAGTGATCTTTGCCACTTTGGTTGTACATGGTTTTTGTTTCGGACTGTTTCGAGGGCCATCGGTTTTCTCAAAGGCGTTGAGTTGATCATGAACTTTGTTTACATGGGTGATCACTTTGCAGCCGCTGTAGATGAAGCTGCCACAGAGAAGCAAGCCCCAGAGAATGAAGAATGACTGGCAGACGATCAATAGTGCGTTCAGCTCTGGCTTCATGGAGGATGAAGTCTCCGCGGTGAAGACGATAATAAAGTGGACAACGATGACTGCAGACAGGTACCTTACATTCTGCAGTTTAGTCGGGACGACCTTCATCTTGGTGACCTCCAAAAAGGACAGGTGAATCAGACAAAACGAGGACGTTAAACAGGGGTACGCGATTCCGAAAAGAAGCAACGTGAGCCATTTTGGGTCCTCAATGCCATTTTCTCTGGACTCGTACGGATCCAACATCAGATAGATAGCTCGAGTAGATCCAAGAACGAGCAGTAGCGAGTTGATAGCCAAAAACAGAGGCTTCCGACAGAATCTTTTTCTTTGATTCGTCAGAACTAAAGCAAGGAAAGAGTGCATCGCCAGCAAGCCAAACAGAACACCGAAGCCAATCCAATGCAGCTCCCATGCCAATCCCCAGATTCTCTTCGCGACTGGCCAATCAGGGCCTGGTTCTGCTAGAGCGTCCTTGGGAATTTCAGCTGGCTTGTTTGTGACGTTAGACATCTTCACACCAACTTTAAACCTGAGGAGTGAGCATTTGGCTTAGTTCTTTCCTCATTTATTTTATCAATATTAAAAATGTAGCAGTAGTTAGATAATCATTAAGAACCATTTGATAGTTGTTTCAATTTAAAAGCAGGTTTATAAGAGCGATACGGCGTTGGAAAGTACAAAATCCTAAAAGGAATGTTATGCCTATGATTGTGATAATTTTAATTTCTAAAAAGATGTAAGTAATGTTCGAAGACATAATACCCAGTAACAAAGTAAAGGACACCTGAAAATGAAAGGTTTGCTATTATCAAATCTAGGAGTCCATTCCCAATTAACCGATGTGGCAGATTTTGGCACTTTATGCTTCGATGTGTCAGATTTTAGTACTTGTTTGGCCCAACGAGCACGAAGGTATACAATGCTGAAAAAAGCTATTATGTCAATTCCACTGTTGTAGAGTTAGTCCACGTGTGTTCTTAAAACCTACCTTTAACCAGTGGCTGCAATTGAATTTGTAGTTGAAATTGAATCAGTTCTCCTAGTCAGAATTTACCCTGCTGAATACAGTGTCACTTATTTCGATAATTCCCGCTGAGAGGGACTGTAGAAGTGGGTGTTTTGTCAACAACAGGCTTTGCTTACTCATCACGCAATGGAAATGAGTTAGTGGTGTAAACGGAAATAAGTAACCCAAAATTAGAGTTCTGTATAAATTTTTGATTAAACACCTGTCATGCAAAATATTGGCTCAGCGAACACAAATGGTATAGTATTTTTAATTTTAAACCTTCAATATGTGTAGTCAAGGAAAAAGCGCAACATTTTAGGAAATAAAATAAGGAAATGTTCGAAAGAGATGTTCACGAACCAGTTCCAGTAATTTGTGAATACGTGCAGGGGCTCTCCAAGCACACGATGAGATCAGTGCATATTAAACTGTTCTCATTTTGTGCATATATTACCTTCCTCCACGTTTCTTTTTTGATATGAGAACATTCTTATCTCATCTTCCCCCGACCGAGCATACAATTTTGTCCACAGGACGCGGCCACGTAGCCAAAACGTGTGTGGTTCAGCGAATAGCAGCAATCGAGAAACGTGAAAATCGCATAAGGAGCGTTTTTGCCAATTGTTCAGGGGCACCCAAAGAGAAATTTTCAGCAAAATACTTGAAATGTCATTTTCAGCTTTTTTTTTTTCAGAGCTTTTTAAAGGCATATTTGTGTAAGCTAATACAGATTTATCTGTTTGGCGTTCTTAGCTGAAAATTTAGGCAGCAGAAAATTTTAGGAGACAGAATCCTATCCGCCGAATTTCCGAGCTGCTGATGGTTCTCCGAAAATGCTAGCTGACCTTATTTTTCACTCTAAACGACATATTTGTCCCTATGAAAACAATAGGAACTAATGAGTCCTCTTGTTGCGAAAGTCCAAGGTGATATTTCGCCAAAGAAATCTCTAGCTTTCACTGAAACTGGATCCGAATATCCCAGGCAATCCGAACAGATATCCGAACAGAACCTTCGAATAAATCCGAACAGCACCTTCCGAACAGATATTCCCCTAAACGAAACGTTGGGTGCCCCTGGTTGTTCGAGTGCTTTGAGTAAGGACCAGTCTTTAATTTATTCTTAATGGAAAGTAAATAACGGAACACCACCTCGCCCAAATCCCTCCGTAACGCTTCAATTCAGCCTAAGAAGTCCATCAATAGCAATAAAAACAAATGCAGAAACAAGATTACTCTTTTCTTCATTTGGAATTCTTTCTCATTTCTAAAATTTCAAGTTTATATTGTTACCTTTCCAAACAAACTGATATTTTATGGAGTGCGACAATAAGTGAGGCAACGTGAAAGAGGTTAATATAAGTGCACAAGATAGGAACAGGTTAATAAATGCGCCGGACTTCAACATGCGCTTGGGTTGTCTGTGGTGAATTAAACAAGGAGAAAATAGACCAAGTACCACCCTTGTCTCATGTAAGGAAATAGTTCAAGTGTTAATGACTTGGGAGTATTCTCTCGTTGACCATAATTAAATTAATGTAAAAATAACGTTATTTACAAAACGACTGTGTCCAAATTTGTAGTAGCTCTTCGCTCTGTCAGAGTCTAAGTTCGATGATCCCTTTCAGTATAATGCTTTAAGAAGGATTGGGAGACTTGAGATTTTGAGATCTGTGATTTTCTGGTTAGAACTTATCCCTCTCGGGCTCTACACAGTTACAGTAATGCAGGACTGTAGCACTAGTTTCAACGATTCGACAGTTAATTACTTATCATAGAAGTGGGTGTTTCATTAACTAGGAACTTTGAATGCCGGTGGCAGTGAAAGGCGTAAACAAAGCAGAAAAAAGCCAACTTAGCATGAAAACAGTAAATTAGCGTTTTAGATAAATATTTTATGACACCCAGTAGATATTAAGAAGGGGCGTATGGAAACTCCCAACTAATACGCACCGGCGCTTGTAATTTGTTTTGCATAGTCTGTTTTTTAGCCTCAGCCTTAAGGTAGAAAGCGTTGAAAAGCTCAATTGCATACTGATTCACTGTTTATTTCGTAAAAAGAAAACTATGAAGCAAGCTTAAAGAATGATCTGCCTTTTGACATAGATATACGTAGTTAAGTACCCCGTGGTGAAATGAAACGTGCAGAGACTCAGGCTTACATCAAGGATAATAATGATTAATCACTTTCTCTCTGCGAGATCAAGGAAAACGAAATGACATGACAAGATGCATGGAACGGAATGGACTAGTGGAAAGCAGCAATTGGCCTGAGTTAGAATCGGTCACTGAGTCACTCCGGCAGATTTGACCCACATTTCGACAATTTTTCTTACCTTTGTTCTTTTCTTGTCTTCAGAATGTTGTACAATCGACTGTTAACTGAATGTTTCAAGTAAAAAATTATTTTCACCTGAGTGATACGAAGCGCAAACCGAGAAAAAAAGATAATGGTTGGTTTATCATACTTCACCGAATCTCCAATGACAGAAATTAAAATATATTTTCTTAATCAATCTTAGACAAAACAAGTTCTTTGAAACTGAAAAAGAACTGTGGCAACTGCTCAGTTGTTTATTTTTTCATGTTTTAAATATGAATTTTCTTAACCAGTTTTAACAAAGACATAAGGCTTAAGGCGTAGTCGTTTATTTATTTATTTTTTAATATATCAAGTATAAGTAAGCCTGGGTATGTTTGAATTAACCTCAATAACTGTCATTCACCGAGTTTTAATAACATTCTATTTTACTGCAGTGCACGCCAATTGAAGTTCCATCGAATCTGCTTCTCTATGCAGTTGATAAACACGTTCTTCACAATTATTTTGAGGATGGCATAAAATTTATCATCGTTCTTTTATCAATTTTACTTCGCTTTTCAAGAAAAATATTCCCTTAACAATACAATCTGAAGATTTGCGTATTAGAGTAAAGCCTTATATCGATTTGCAATTTGCCGACGTGAATGAAATTCATTTTTATTTGCAATTGAATAAACGCAATCGATCGTAATATTTGACAGTTTTGTTTGCTATTCGTGTATCTTCTATAATCTCTTTTTTTAAATTTCTTGCAGGGTCTCTTCTTTCCCGTGCACCTGGTTTAATTTCGTTTAATTTCGTTGTGGTTTGGAATAGACCTGTCACTTCTTGATTCACAGATCCGTTCTGGCTGCTGTTTATTGCTGTTAATTACAATTTCAGTAAACTCGCTGCAGACTGCTTGATCTCTTTTTCAAATTACTTTGAACTATGCTCACTATGCCGGGTAACTTTTTGTGCCAGCGCAGCTAGAAAGCTATCAAAAACGACTCAAAACAGGACATAGTTGTTCACGCAATAATATATTCTTAGTTTCCATCAAGATCACAATACAAGTTTGCTTGCATGAGCAAGATTCAGAAACAAAAGAGTTAAACGGGAGGTAAAAAAACAACTAAAACAATTTCAAGCTCTATAGAACTCTTCATAACAAAGTTTTCGAGAAAATAATTTTCACAAAATTACATGAAACCTGGCTTAAGGCTAATAACATGGCGGACGTATGCTATAGTTTCACGTTTTAGCAAATTGCAAATCGGTGAAAGAAGCAGTATATGGAAATCTACCCTTTACAACGCTTTTGTCTTTCAAAACGAGAGCGGCGCCGCTCTTTCAAATAAATCGTGCCGAAATGAAGGGTTTCGCATGCGTAACAAGCAAAAGGTGGCCTATGAGATATGGTTTACACACTGCTACAAAATTTCTCTGGCATACTTTTAGCAGCTTTTTAAGGCGCTTTAGAGGGAGGGAAGAGCTATCTTCTACTGGTTTATTAATCGGCTAAACTGAGAATATTATTTTACTATTGCACCTGTCAGGCTTTAAGTAAACTGTGGATGAGTTTTCTCAGTCTCGTTATTAATGCCTAAGTTTTTGAGACATAAATTCAAGGAGATAAATCCCTATGGCCGGAGATAAAAGTAACTCGTTACACAACTTAAACGTGTAAAAATGGTGGCTTTTTCCGTACTTAGATAGAGACAGAGCAGAAATATATTACCACAGAATAATTTGCACGTCGAATTGCATTGTCTGCAAATTTCTATATGAATGTATCCCTAACACTTTGATTAAAGAATTTCGATTCTGGCGCGATACTTTTTTAATTCCTTTGAACTTTTCAGTCCAGATTTTCATTCTGGCTATACTAGGCGGTGCAATTATACCCGGCTGGGAAATTGCACCTTCCCGCTTGTAAATATTATCGAGGCCTCTCACCATAGAAAAATTAAAACACCCGATGATAGAGAGTTTGTTGTAGTGTTACAGTTAACTGCGTATAAATGATACCTTGCGATTTACTAAATACCAAAAGTTGAAAATAATATCAGCGACTCTTCATCTTTAATAAATCGTGCATGTTTTAATATACAAAGTTATCGAGATTAAATTGGGTATATATAGAAGATAGATCGGTAAAACAAAAATAATAATAAAGAAGACACTATTTGGGGTATTTTTGTGTAAAATAGTCTGGACTTACCACTAAACTAGATCTCGTCTGTGAACGACCATCTTGCATGTATGCTCCAGGCACGAAGTTTAACCATTTTGTCTATAGCAAATAAAGCTCATCGCCAGATACGCAAAATAAATGGAAAGCTTAAAAGCAAACTATTGTTATTCATATTTATATACTAATATTTGACGTTCTCGAAATTTAGGACACTGTATATTGATCTCCAAATCGTGATAATTTAAAAGCGAAAATTTGCAATATCGCCCTTACAAAGACACGCGCCGATTAAAAGCAAAAAGGTATGGCTGAATTGCTTTTACTTCATTTCGGCAACTAAGTTTGGCAAGTTAGTCGTTTTCGAGTAAAACCGCCACCAGTTTAATAGCCTGCAGGACTGTGGTAATTTGGCCAAAAAAAAATTGAAAGAAAACATTGATAAGGAGTGGGGGGGGGGGGGGGGGGGGGGGAAGGGCGGGCGGTGGAGGGGGTTTTAGGGGCGCCCTCTACCCCCCTTTTGGAGGTTCTCCACGTTTTCCCCCGGAATGGAATAAAAT
>Ga0126336_10000736_pt1 | contig 14791 bp, 8 predicted proteins | sample SidCmetagenome_FD_92530 | JGI IMG/M metagenome (GOLD analysis project Ga0126336, IMG submission 92530) | Coral microbial communities from El Islote,Puerto Morelos, Mexico - Siderastrea C C metagenome | ecosystem: Host-associated > Invertebrates > Cnidaria > Coral | place: El Islote,Puerto...
CTTTTTTTTTGCAACTGCATAAGTTGCGTTAATAACTGCGAGGATCTTCTTTACATTTATTTCTTCATTCCGCGGTTCAAATATATGAATTTCATATATTCATAATTTCATGCTAATTTTTGTCGGAGAATTGAAGCAGCTGCTGTTTGCCACCAAAAATGCTAACGCGCTGCCTTGAAAGGCAATAGAAGAAATCCAGGCCGGCAGCCCATAGCAGGGTAATATTAAAAACAGCAAAAAGTCTTACTGGGGTAACTTATAAATTTTAAATGGGCAAAAAAATTAAAAAAAAAACTAACTGTACAAGAACCCTCATTGTATATGTTGTAGTTCAGTTTTATCCTTGGTTCAATTTTTATTTTCCTTTGTTCTTTTTTATGTTAATTTGTGGTAATAAATGTGAAACAAAAGAAAATAAACATTGAACCAAGGATAAAAATGAACTACAACATATTTACTTCTGGGAATATCCCCATCCCCAACCCCCCGGGTAAGAAACTCCCACAACAAACTTTTCATCAATAATGATTGGAGATCCAAGTAGATAAGAATTATGTGGTGAATCTTCGGTATTAGATTCTTCTAATTCATGCTTCTTAGTGACTTGATTGTACCGCCTTAAATTGCAGTTCCAAGAGCTTTCTCCTCTCCAGAAATTGAATACACCTTGAAGTCTGACATTTGTTCTTCACGTGTTAGAACTTTTATATCGAGACTCTTAAACAGTTCTTGCTATCCTTGAGCCAGTCGACTTCACTGTCACCGCCTTTTACCGTAAGAAACGAAAAATTGCCTCTCGTCTTTACAGCGTGTGGTTTCTTTCTTAAAAAGCGGTCCATAAAATTATGACAGATTTGTCACAGTTGCTTTCTCCAACGACAGCACGTCACCCCAAGTCACTACAAAAGATATCAAGGATGAAGTTGTCTCATCAGTTGTCTCATCTAGTCTCCCTACATTAACAGAGCATGCCACTCCTTTCGTTACGTAAATGCCTTCCGTTTGAAAAGCTTTGTCTCTGATGGCGTAAATAGCCTTATAAAACTTACTGCTTTGCGAATAAGCCATACCATCGCGAAAAAGCGGCTTTTCATTCTTTTCCAACATTACGAATCTGCTTCCGCAATACCCACTTCTCCGCGTTTAGGATGATCCCGAAGGAGGTACGGATGATGGCTAGCGTTCGTTTCTCGTCATTTCAAAGTTTTCTCCGTTCTTCTACAGTATGTTGCCCAGTGTCCGACCACCTCAGTTTGAAGAGGCTCTATCTCCCCTTACTTGAAAGAAAGAGTTCTGAAATTTTGCCCTAACATAAAAAATTTAGTTGCAAATATAACGCTGAAATGTTGACAATTTCTCAGTATCCCTTGCAGAATTTAAGTTTGTTGAAAGCTCATACGTTGCCCAGTATCCGACCACGGCAATAAATATATGTTATTCACCGGCCGGGAGGTCTGTATAGGGAAGAACTGTGCCCGAGGTCTTGAGTACGGCCCAAGGCCGCAGGCCGAGGGCCGTACTCAAGACCGAGGGCACGGTTTTTCCCTATACGGACCGACCTAGGCCGGTGAATAACGTGTTTATTTTTTTCTGCAATTTTGGAGGTGGAACGAGGCGAATTGGTTTGAGAACTGTTTGTAAACGGCCTTCTACGTGCGCTAGTTCCCACGATCAAAGTTAAGTTAAAATTATTAAGCTTACGAAAAAGAGCCGCTAGCAAACCGTATAGGGATAAAGGATAGACTAACGATAAAACAGAACCAAAAATATATCATAAAACAATAAGCGTTAAGAACAAACCCCGACGTCTCATAGCAAGAATAAAGAAATAAGCTTTGTTTTGTTGAAGATGAAATCACACGTTTAAATTTGGTTTTCAGTACCGGAAGATCTTTAAAACGAGTGAGATTTTTAGTGAAAACTAAGGCTTACACGCCACAAATTCCACTGCGTATCTTAGTATTTTAAACATTTTTGTTTGTTCTTGGTCAAGATTTTCGCAAATAGATACTTAGAGAAAACTAAACTGTATAAAAAAATCTGTTGACATGCAGCAATTCTTGTCGATCCAAGACACAGCGTTGCGAGGTTTTTTGTTTGACTATTTTAGCTAACAATCATTAATAATCATATTGTCTTGAATGAAGCTAAACGGGAGGAGATTAGAAAAGAGATCTCCAAGGAAAATAACGAAATTTCAACCGAGAAACGGAGGTCAAAAGACTACTACCTTGCAGTTAACCCGTGTTAAATCAAATGGCGTGTCAATATTAACCACAACTCGAAAAAAGCAAGCCGGCAAAATTTTCTCAACAAAAACACAGGAATACTCGCCTTTTTCGGAGAATAACCAGGCCTTTATTCCATTGCTTATTTTTCCTTTCACTTTACAATGGTTAGTGAGAGAAAGTTCCATTTTAAGAAGAAAAATCCAACGTTTTGTTGTGCGGGAGTAAAACGATTTCACTTCAAGTTTTCCCGCGGATTAGAGCAGTCCGTACGCCGGGTCCGGATGGGAAAATCCGGACCGCTGGAATGCGTGTCATTAACCAATCAGATTTAAGGATTTAGGATTCCGGACCGCTGAGATGCTCAGAAAAAAATAAAGTTTGGTATCAACAGAACATTTCAAAACTGGACCCACGTGGTGTACTTATCTTTTAATATCACTCAAGTAGATAGGTGTTCGAATCGGAAACAGAATTGAGTTTGTCTCTTTTAGGCCCCATTTATATGAAGAATAGTTGTCTCGGGTTTTTTCTGAATGTGGAAACTGACATGGCATGGTCAGTCCTTCATGTTGCACAGTCTGTTGGGGTCTAATTACATCACGTAGGAAAGAGCCAAAACAAAAAGTACTTTCTCATTTTTAGGCAATTGACGTGTGGCTTGAAATCACGTCCTGATTTTGGCATTCAATTTTATGAATGATAAGTCTTGCGTTACCACTGGTGGGGAGTTTTACTATGGTTCCAAACTCTTATTATATTTTCGCACATTTGTAGCACAAATTACTTTTGAGAAGACGTGACCAGAAAACCGCTTTCTAATCTAATTACCTGATCCTGGTAAATATCACGGAACGTTGTGACAACTCGTGTTTCTTGTTTGTTTCTTCGCGTCTTGTGACTAGTTACCTCATGCATAACGAGTGAGGCAAATCCCGTATCCGGGCATATAAACAAAGAAATAATTATGTCATCTGACAACGCGGTGACGACAAAGGGATACCCAACAATATCGTGGGGGCAGCATGGCCTATAGTGGGTGATTGGACTTGTGATCCAGAGGTTCTAGGTACAAGTCATCCTCCCTGACCTTCTTCATTATGCTTCATGGTAATCCTGTCTTCAACATTCAGGGCATCGACTCTTAATTAATGAATTAATTTATTTAATTACCATCACTTAAAAAACGTCTCATTTAAATAAATAATTTCAAAGTGGAAAACTGTTCATTGAAAATTCAAGGCTACCGTTAAAAATACTGATCAAAAGCCCACCTGTGTTTGGAAACAAAACAGTATATGATTCTATTGATAACCCCTCCAAGATAAAATCGTAAGCATACATCTTCTCAAAAGTAGACTTTCTAAATAAAGTTGCACTAAATAAAGTAAAAGAGCAGTCGAACTACCACAATATTTTGTGCTTCAGCTTGCCAAACCAAAAAAACATTCATTGTTGTTGTATGCCCAGGACTTATATTAGCCTGTTCCAGGCGTTCAGATAGTGGAGCTCGAGTGAAAAATATAGCGAGTGAAAGAGCGGGAAAAAAACGAGGGGAGATTGAGAAAGAGGACCCTAGTCTCCCCTCGTTTTTTCCCGCTCTTTCGCTCGCCATATTTTTCACTCGCGCTGCACTATCTGAACGCCTTGAGCAGGCTAGATTTATATCCACATTGTTTCTGTATAGCTTTTACAATCAATGTAATGTTAAGGTAGCCTGTGTTGATCTAATGCGGGTAGCTAGAGGAGACGGCGTGGCAGAGTGATTAGGGGGCTTTACTTGTAAATTCGGAGGTCCTGGGTTCAAGATTTGTTTCAAGGTAGTTGCGTCTTCAACTCCTCAGCCACGCTGTAAATAGCCAACTGATCAGCCTCCCACTAGTTGGGGTTTCTGTTCAATTTGTCAAGTTACATTCTCTCATTAAATTTAGAGTGTCCCCACTGAGGCAAGCACTGCTGTGCTAAATACTTAGACACTGTGTCTAAGTACTTCTAAGTGTTTAATACTTGAAGTGAAATTTGAGCAATAGATAGCATTAATAACTTTAACATAAATCATAAAAATTCATTTATAAAATCCATTATTATTATTATTATTATCATTATTATCATTATTATTATTATAATTATAATAATTATTATTATTATTATTATTATTATTATTATTATTATTATGCTAAAAGATAGCTTATCTAAAGGGATTGGGAGGCGGGCCGTGCGAGTTATTTTCTGTGATTAAAGACAAATAGAGTAACAAAAATGTTTTACACACTTCTTCCTTAGAGCTTCTCTACTTTGCAAGACTTTGGACCCCAGAATCAGTAACTCAACTGTCAAAAATCCTCTTTCGTGTACCTTATTTAATGTATGTGTATCTAATTGTGAGAGCCACCGAAATTTATTTTCCCCGCACACAACTCCAGAGTATTACAGTTTGCTCAAGAGATGACTGACAGATCCTTTGAAGTTTTTGTTTCTTTGACTTTCACAGCAGAGGACTAAGTGACTGCAATTATAGGACACAACTTATGGCTCAGACCTATAATGAAATGGGTTGCACCATATGTTTGGAAGTAAAAACAAATTCACTTGCATAAATGTATCTCAAATGGGATCAATTATTATAAGAGTCCCAGCTGGAGCCTCACTAATTAATGGCCCCCTTTCATCAAAACTTGAACCCCTTGAATCTTACTACAGCCAGCTAATAATGGCCTATGTAATAGAAATGATCACTTAGCAGAATACATGTCCATTAAACGAATGTTGCCAAATCAAACTCACTGGAAAATGCTATTCTGTGAAAGATATGTCTATTAAGGTATTGTTTATCACTCTGAAAGCAAACATGGGTGACCCATGTACTTACTGTACACTTTGTATACATTCTTTTGTTCTTGCAGTTGTAAGACCTAGCAGTAGCGCCAAGAATTCCTGATCCAAGAATAAACACAGCAGAGTGTGTCATTACAGGCCACGGCAAAGCTTCACATTTCCCTGGTTTGAAACAGCTACGACATGGAGTGTGTTGGAGCTTATTGATTATTAGTTTAGCGATGAGCATGTTAGTATCGCAATGGCTAATATTGCAGCTAAGAAAGTGGCACTCGGAAAACAATCATAGCAAAATTTTTGCAGTAGTGTTTTTGTCTTTAATTGTTTTTTCCGGGGGACTTATCTTAAATATTTGTGCCATGGTCTTAACTACTGTTCAACAAGATTTGTATGTACGTGTATTCTTGGGATCATGGCTGTTTGTGCTGTTTCGGCGGGCTTTTTGGTGCATTAAGGTACACTATACTAATAATTCACCTGTTGGTGAGACACGTTTTAAAACCTTTCACTGGTACTTAAGCGAGGGCCATGGAGAAGACACAAGCAAAAACTTTTTTTCTTGCTTTACACTTTACCCAGCAGTATTTATGACATGTCATCATTTATTGTGGATTTTGCTTGGTATAATAACAGAACCGTTTTGGGGTCTTACGGTTTTAGTGGCTATTGTTTCTGTTTCTGCCGCTTTGTTTTTCCTGGTTTACGAGTTCCACAAATCATTTGCTTTACCTGAAAAATCCCTCGAGTTTTGCATGTCTGTGATTCTTGTCTTAGTAGGTTTCTTTGCATTTGTTCTGTTGATCATGGTTCTTCTTGTGGTTGCACAGTTTTTCCTTAGTGAGAGTTTGATTTCTGTTATTGTTCAAAATGTTTTGGTTGGAGTTGCAACTGTCTGGTATGGATACATGAAGCGTGGTGAGGGAGGAGAAGGAGGAGGAGAAGGAGGAGGAGGAGGAGGAGGAGGAGGAGGAGGGGAAGGAAGAGGAAGAAGAGAAAGACAAGGGCAAGGAGACGAAAGAGGAGGAAGAATACTGAGAAGAGGAGGAGCCCGAGAAGAAGAAGACATTCCATTACGTCAGGAGTCCGATGAAAAAAGAGAACAGGAGGGAGAAGAGGAGTGATCAAGCTGGAGGCCATCCACACACACAATCGGTTGTGGCAAAAAATGGACGGGGACGCCAGGACGGGTGATTGGGGACGTGGGACGCAAGTACCCGTGGAGACGTGAGATAAGGGGACGCGTGGGGATGCGGGGAGGTGAGTCAGGCGATGTCAGGGACACGAAGACCCTACCTCTGGAGGGCAGAAACGCAGGAAAAGAAGCGAAGAGTTTTTTTTGCGCTGTATGGACATTAAAATACAAAGTCTGGGGGAAAAATAATATACAAACTCCTCCAGAATATAACGAATGCCGATGGATTCTTAATATTTAAGCGTGCACATGGAACAAAGTTCAGAACAGAAGCAAACTGCTACGGCAAGCGTACTACGTAGCAGTGCAAGTTGTCGTTCATTGTACGTTATGTTTTCATTTTTGAAGGTGAATTTCTCCAGTTAATGCCTGGGGTAATTATTCGCAACGTTTAGAAAAAAAGATAAGATCGTTACAGCTTTCTGGGTTCACAATGAAAAGAAACTAGAATCAAGGTTTCTTTGGTTGTGCATATTTTGTAATAAATCGTCTCAATTTTGTCATGTTCCGCGGCTGCCTACTTTCGTATAGACCATAGAAAAGACATCATAAAATGTTCAAAACTAAAATGGAACAACCAGCCGCACGCGCCTATGTTCACTGATTTCACTTGGCAGCAAGAGTGTAGACCATGAAAAAATAGAGTCGACCCAGTCCTGTCGAGTTGAGTCCAGTCGAGTCAGATATGCGCACCAAACAAACTCATCTTGATTATAGTTTCTTTTGAAAAAGTTGCAACGATCTTGTTTTTGTACAAAACTTGTATCAAGTCACCTTCAAAGAACAAAAATGGAACTTACAATGAATGAGAACGTGTACCGCCACGTAAACGTAAAGTTGCAGTAGTAGTTTGTTTCTGTTTTGAACTTTGTTCTCTGTGTGAGTGAACTAGCATTACATTCCGGAGTCGTTTGTATTTTATGATGTAATCATTCTTATTTTCCTCCGATCCTTGTATTTAAAGGTTCATTCAGTGCTGAAAATCTTCGCCTTTTTTCCTGCATCTCTGCGCTCACGATGTCGGGTCTGCCCGTTCCCAGTGTCACTTCCCCTCGTCCCCGATCTGGAGTCCCCACTCGTCCTTGCATTTGCATCCCCGAACACGCCTCCCCGAGTCTCCGTCCCTCTTTTTGGCACAGCCACGCAATCGCAATCAAGTACATTTTCAGTGTGGCTGTGGTACCCACTGGAACTCAGGTATTATAACACTAAAGTGTGGTTCGTATGGCATGACATGAAACCATTTTAGTTAACGAAACTCAACTCCTTTAATCCAAACTTGTAAATACTATGGACTTACCACTACATGTGTGTTTCCTCATCCGTTCAATACAGTTAGCCAACGTTTCGAAAGGACTCCACTAATTTCATCATGAGCGCGGTTACAATCTTGTTAATCTCTCTGACAGTAATCTCAGTTTTCAAATTTATAGAATTATCCAGATTTCAGATTTTTTGTTTATTTCCGCTATTTACACTTTAACTACAAGCTAACTAATATGGCGTTATAATACGTAGAAGATTAAAAGTTACCTGAATAATCAAAGAAAATGTGCACAGTGACCAAAGGAGCTAAGGCTTTTTGAGTTGTTCACTGCCACGTAGATAGTTGGCGTACATGTTACATATAATTTTTAGGTAGAAATATATACTTGTGAATATACTCATAGAAATATATAATTGAAATATACACTTATGCGTTAAATGAATATAAAAACAACACGGTACATGATCACAGTAGTTAGTAATACAAATTTTACATTTTAATTTATCTCTAATTTAGAACTGAACATTAGTCGTGGGAGATCTGTAAACTAACCGTATGGATAAGTATATTTCCACGTTAAATAAAGTGTCCTATGTCCTATGATCACGTTCATAGGGATTACTAGCCTGCAAAAAGGCTTCGCGGGGCGCGCTTATTTTAACCGCTGATGAGGCGCTCGTTCGCAGGCAAATCAGTTTTAAATCAATTAATTATTTGTAGTCCCGCCAGCTTATGTGATCTAATACATCTTAGGAACCTATCATACAACTTAAGATTGATACAGTCTCAATTTACTAAGTCCGCCCTCAAATCATGGCGATGCCTTGCTTCTAAAATATAGAATAGCTATTAGATCCTTAGCCCGCTATGTAACCTTTAGAAAGCCCTGTTTGATGTTTGTGTACAGGCTACTATATATAATTACAAGTTTACTCATTTTAACCTTTTTTTCTTATTTTAACCTGTACTTTACTCGAGGTGCCAGAGAAGTTTCTCGCGCGCGTCGACGCGCTAATTTAGTGGCTCATATTTCTGTAAAAAGAGATCGGCCGTCGGGCTGATCATGTCGACGATTGCTCCACAAAAGTACGGAACAGAAACCTCTGGTACCCAGAGTACCTGTACGTTCGTATTAATATTACGTCTTTAACTTTTTATGGTAGTTTATTACATAGTTCTGAGAATGTTTGCAATACCGTAAAATCCTGGATCTTAGCAATCCCGGTTAACAGGAAACGCAATTTAGTCTCCGGCAAAAAGGCATTCCGACTATAGCCCGTTGTAAATATCAGCGTACACCCCAGGCCATTTATCGTACCTGGCTTTGGTCAGTTTTTAATGAGGTTACACTGAAGAGGCTAATGGTTCATTCCACAAGCCTGAGGCTGGCTTATCATGCCTGGGATTTTATGGTAGCCGCCTGTACTTATTTTTTACGTTTACAGGTTTACAAGTAATTGTGTTCACTCAGTAAAAATGTGTTTGAGCCCCGGCGCCTCTGTTAAAAAGTTTTCTGGAAATGACTGATAGCTTTTAAGACAGTAGACAAAAGTACCAAGAAAACCTTGCTTTCAGTCTGGGAACCGACCTCGTTCCCAGGGTCTCATGGGAAAAAAAGAAGAGCCCAAGACCTATACGACCTTTTTTCCCAAACTCTTCTAAGAGCGCGAATGAATGAAGGAAAGATGTCTTGTGTTTTGTTGATTTTCATTCGAGGCCTGATTTCACGTTGTCGAAAGAGGGAACGTTGGTTGCCCAGACTGTGAGCATTCGCCCTATTTTCCTCAGATTCTACGCGCGCCCGTACAATGTTAGTCTCCTACGCAGCCGTTTTTGGTGGCGTCGCGCAACACTCCCCCCACAGAGTGAATTGGTCAAGTCTCCTGTTGATCTGGAATTTAGCCGTGTAGTACCCAGGCGTCCTCTTCCCTCTCATTCGACTTGGCGCAAAATTTTATAACGCCAAGCGCGAGAGTAAGTAAGGTTCTTGTGCCGGCACGAAAACCCTATCGGGACGCCCTTTGTTCACACGGAAGTGTACTCAGCTGGCCTAACCTCCAAGCACGTTGCGAGTATCTTAAATCCGTCCTTGTATGCAAATCTCTACACCCCATAGCCCTGCTTATTTATCAACACAATTCAAATACGCGCATCAAAACCACGCCTTTAACACCAGGCACCCGGTGACCTAATGCATTAGCCATTAGCTAAAACATCTAAATACCAGAGCAGCTTTAGGTTCAGTGGCGCGCGCACAGGCTAAACGCCAATTTAAGGGGCATTTTCAGTTTCGTCTTAGCGGTACGTGTGTCGGTATGTGTATAGTTTTCGTGTGTCTTTGCTCCAAGTGTCTTCTTGTAACTGTTATATCTTCTATAGGACTGTTGATTGTTTCTTTTCATTTATTTTTTTAATTTCTAATTTACACAGGAGTCTATTTGAAATAGCAGTTTATGCTAAGTTTTCGACTTAAATAAATAAATTATAATAATGATAATAATAATAATAATAATAATAATAATAATAATAATAATAATAAATCAGGTGAACGCTGATTTCGGAACGACTTTTGAAAGTTTTCAAAGGTGAATCCTCAGTTACCGGATAGGTTTTCGTGCCGCTCCCCGGGCCATTGTGAACCGGGGAACGAATCCGAGGAGACAGTCAATAACTACAAGTAGTTCTGGGCCCAACATTTTTGTCGTTTCCCTTTAACTGCCCATGAAAACAAACAACTTTTCGTCCTGGGAACACTGATCTCTAGGCTTGATTCCAGCCGTTTTATGAGTCTGATGATCACCCTTGGGGGCTAACAAAACGGCTGGGAAAAGACTGTACCTGATATCGAGCCAACAGAGTGAATTGGTCAAGTCTCCGATATGGAATTTTAGCCGTGTAGTACCTAGGCGTCCTCTTCAAATCTGAATTAATTTGAGAGTAACAAGTTGCTGTGACTCTAAAGTCGTAAAATTTCCTGTCTTTGTTCACGTCTTCAAAATCAACTTTTGGGACGATTCTTCGATCAACACTGAACAAGTGTATTTCGTTTCGTTACAAAAACATAGTATATAATATACCCAATAAGTACTGCAGCCAATCAGGTCACAGTTTTGTGTTAAAAGCAAAAGCAATGAGGTGATACAGGCATAGACCAGTACAAACACAAATAAAACACGCAACTTCAGATCGGTCTTCACATCAGTTATGGTTTTTACATGAAGCTGGTTTAAAAAACATCCAGGAACTGATTATGAATGGCCTGACACAAATAAAACAGACCAGTCTGGCAATCCAGGGTACCGTGTAACCAGGACCAGGTTATAAAATTGGATTTTTTGTTTTTTAAATCAGTGATTGGTTTGAGGTCCATACCAGTCCCATAAAAACTCTTCATTTTATTCCAAGTTAAAGACGTGCAACTGCGCGATTCCGAAATAGCGCCCTAGTGGACACCGTAGCCTGTGAAGCTATAGTAACTGTAGGAATAGGACACAAGAAAAATAGATGAACCGAGCTAGGTTCCCACTTTCTCTTTACATCCGTCATGCACCAACGAAGATTAGGAAACTTGACCTCCATGAAACTAGGTTCCCTATCCATGAGTCGGACGTAAAATTCAACCCCCTCCCCACATGTGGAAATACCGCGATTTTCATAAACGTTGGTCAAAACAACCCGTTTTGAACGCCACTTAGCCAAATATGCAAGTCACCCATGTCTTACCTTGCTTAAGAGCGCCGACTGGGGAGAGGGTGCTGCCCCAACCCTTTTTTCTTTCGTTGTATCTCCCAGCTACATAATCTTGTAGCCAGTATAGAGGCTTCCAAGGCAGTTGCCTCGGTAAACGTTTGCTGTTACTGTTTTGTTGTAAAGGAAAATAAACCACCCAACCTAGGCGATTCAGAAATAAACCACCAGAAATAAACCACCCAACCTCAACTACCCTAACCGGCTTTCAGCATCCATTGTGTCGCAGCCATTTTCTCGAGTGCCTTGGCGGTACAGACGCCATGAAGACGTTTTTGGGTGAAAATCTGCTGACACAAAATGCTCCATTTTATTCTATTCTTTCTTATCCTTTCCTGTCCTAATACCTTCCGCTATTCTATTTTAATCTACATAGCTAATGCGCATCACACAGACGACGCCCCCTCCCCCCCCCTCCCAAAAAAGGAAAAATAAATCAAATCATTTCGAACACAGTGAATTACCGAATGGCCAATGGCTTGTAGACTATGCCTCCCCGATCGATTCCTGCTCATCACCGCTCCTCCCCTCCCCTCCCCTCTTCTCGTCAATGTCATTCGAGGCCGAGTGGAATCTGGAGCCAAGAAGAAGGGTAGCGGGAAGTTTGCTTTTGAAGGAATGGGGTATGACCTATTAATATTTTCAAAGCTACAGCGATGGAATTGCTCTACAGGAACACGGTTTTGACGTCCAACACTCCTTTGGCAGATTTTGAACGTTCAGTTTGTTTATTTGGATGAAAAGGATGGGCTTCGCTTTGTTCCGGGCGGCTCTATAATTTCCACTCGCGAAGCTGTATGGCGATTTCTTCAACTTTATTGAGCTTGAAAGATTGGACGATGACTTGAAGGTAAAAGTTTACTTTTTATTTTCTCAAAGCACAAGTTTCACTTCAGTGGCATGTTTTATGGCAAAGTAACTTAGCAGTAGCGCCGAAATTTAAGCAAAGTGACAGAATACAGAGTCATATCATTTATTTTCTGACCTTTTATAATATTCTTGGTTTTCATCATTATGATAAAATGAGTTTGCTTGCATGACGCATTACATTCAGAAACAAAAGAGTTAAACGGTAGGTAAAAACAAACAAACAACAGCAATTTCTGGGTCTATAGTACTGTTCAGCACAACGTAATAAAGACACAATTCGACACAATATGCATCCGCCATGTTTGTGCCCCACCAATATGGCGGCCAACAAAGTCAGTACAAGATACCCGAGGGGCACTCTCTTATTTGGCTTAAACGGGTATGTGCCGCCCAACAGGGTATGGTTTTCAGGGTTTTGTGTCTTTAACAGGGTATACAGTTTCACTGTTTAGCATCTTGAACATGGTGTCTTTCTGGACCAAAAGCCATGAACAGGGTGTGAATGTTAGGTGTGTGGGGTCTACATATGTGGTACCAATATTTTTTTTTAAATCTTATTCCAGGGTGTCATTTAGTAAAAAAAATACTTTCCGAAATAAATGCTTTCTGGTCATGGATAAAGGCCTCTTGTCTTAAATAGGGTAGCGAAATGAACAAAGGGTTTGAAGTGCCCCTCCCCCCACCCCCTGGGACAAGAAATGAGGCAGCCCTTAAAATCAGCATTCCTAGCCACTTCTGGAGGAGACATTTTTACATTATTACGATACTTGAAAATTGAAAAGTAACAGAAATATATCAGTTTTATAACATTTTGAGAATTCCTGTGTTTCGAGCTGCCACAGATTTAATTTATTTTCAAACTGTTTTATTTGTAAAACAATGCAAATATGTACGAAGATGAAACTTTCCTTGAAGATTCATTCCACCTGTGTGTTGAACATATTACAGTCGAGCCAGGTCAAGGGTACCCCCCATAGAATAAAAAATTGAAGTTTATTATTGCAATAATGATTTAATGATTTGATTCAATAATCAACTTTTCAAACTAAGAATGAAATGTTCAAAATGAAATTCAATCCATTAGCTGAACACTGACTGGACGAATGCATGACACCATGTCTCAGGCACGTGGGAATTTGACAGGTTTCCTCAAACTGTGTTCCAATGGTCATCTTATTTTTAAATGTTTCTCTTCTTTCCTCTCCACTATCAGCTTTTTGAAACAAATCAGAACATGGAATAAACTTCGAGCATTTTGATGGGACCGAAAGGAGGTGATTGTGTTAGGAAGCAGAAGTAAAAATTAAACAATGCAAGTCAGGAAACCAGTCAAATTCCAATGTGCCTGTCACATTAATCAAATCAAAAATCAAGTACATGTATGGGATTGAGATTCAGTTTGAATATTTCATTCTTGATTTGAAAAGCGGATTATTGAAACAAATAATGAAATCAATGTTGCAATAATTAACTTTAAATTTTTATTTGATGGGGGTATGCTTGACCTGACTCAACTGTGAAAAAAAGCAGCTCTAAGGTGGCCTAAGTTTGTATTTTAGAATTTTGATGACATCACACACAAACCAGGAATAAGCTTAAAGAGGGGTGGCGAATGGTAAATTCGAGGTTTTGGAAGACAGCGAGGCTTTTGTTTTCTTTTGCGAGCCCAAGATGTTTTCAATAATTTTTAGATTGTGAGACTGAGCTTTTAGAGTTTGTTTAATTCAAGCCTGAGACTTTTTTAGGATAAACTTATTTCTCAAAGATTACAAATTGAGTTATTGACATTCATAATTTATTTAAACTCATCACTAATAGATGAGGTTGGGAACTGGTGCTTGGTAGAATGGTAGGAAAACCTGTGCCATACAAGCTAGACAGGGGGTAACCACGGCAACCTGCAAGTGGGAACCTCCCCGCAAGCAGCCCCACCAAAGCACCATCACACTGAAATATCAGGGTTTTAATCTGTACAGACTACGCAATATTAAATTCAAAGCTGTTTTCTCTCCGCTGTTAGTTTTTTGAAACTTTGCTTCTTCAAGTGAATTGACTGGGCAGAGAATTTATCCTACAGACATGAAAATTGGCACCTGGATTCTCTTGTAGTTTTTCTTGAAAACAGTGTCAGGCATTTGGGAATTTTGCTTTCATTTATTTTAAAAATCATACTGGAGACTGTAGGATCCAACGCCAAAAGAATGGAACAGAAATTGATTACTAAACTTTATTTTAATTTTATATCTTTTTGGAAACTGATCTAAATTAAGAATCACCAACACAGTTCTTGATATAATAGCAATGAGTGCTTATTGTCTTGAACTACCGGATATTCTATAGAGTTCAACAGTAGCATGGGAAATTCACATTTTTATAATAATAGAATATTTTATTGGTGTACAACACTTACTGTACTTCATTGTAGTTCAACGTGTCATAGTGGCCTCAGTTTTTCCTCTATTGGTAAGTCTTTTTACAGATTTCTACATTGTGTAATGTTCGGGTACTTTGCTCTAAAACTGGCCATAAAATACCTGTATGTGTGCTGGAAATGAATCCACCTTAAAAACAAAATATAGCACAGACTGTCAACAAATTAAGTCCATAACTAAACAGCGTAGCCAATGTTACTGCAACATTCCTTTCTTGGGA
>Ga0126336_10000737_pt1 | contig 14771 bp, 8 predicted proteins | sample SidCmetagenome_FD_92530 | JGI IMG/M metagenome (GOLD analysis project Ga0126336, IMG submission 92530) | Coral microbial communities from El Islote,Puerto Morelos, Mexico - Siderastrea C C metagenome | ecosystem: Host-associated > Invertebrates > Cnidaria > Coral | place: El Islote,Puerto...
ATGTCCCAAGAATGCATATATTATGATTGCGTGCACAATGTCTAATTTGCATAAAAACAGACATTGAATTCCCTAGAGGCCCTGAGAAGCCTCGCAACGCACGTTCAAATTTTAACGCTGTGATAGCCATGTTTTGAAAGAGCCAATCAAAAAAATCGAGTTTTCTTACTTGACCAGATCTTCGCCCACCCGCGAGATCTGGGAACGAGATTAGGCGTTTCCTATAAAGAACATGTGCATCATATGGATTTAAAGAACAGAGATCAAACCATAATCCCCAGGTCACATGACCGACACCATGTCCACTGGACGTGAGTATCTGTTTACGTACATTTTTTGCAAAATAACTCCTCTCCACTCCAAGCTCCATTTTCCTGACAACTTCTCTCGTTTGAACCACTTGCTATATAACCCTCGTTACATGAGAACCGGCAAACTGTGACATAATCCTCTGTAGTCTTTCCTGTGCATCCTTGTTTGACACCATTGGACGGTGAACGTAACGCTGAACACGTGATAGCTACAAAAACGAAAGTAAACAGTCGTTTGGCTTTTTAAGAACAATGTTTTTCTAACGATCGTCTCGGGAAGTGAAACCAAAAATGTAGTAATCAAATCAGGCGTGAGTTTCTCGAAAGCCCCGAAAATTTTCGGGCCGATTTCGGGCGCCATAACTTACATTGTGTCTGATAAACAAAGAAGTTTCTAACTGATGAAACTTAGCTATAAGTCAAGTATTCCTTATCTAGCGGATATGTTAAGATAACAGCTTTGTTCTATGATTGGTTAGTTGTTTTTTTTACAAATAGCTTTACGGGACCAAAAAGTTTTAGGGGCTTTTGAGAAGACGCCTCCCTGACCCTGGTCAATTTGCACTGGGTAGAAATTTTCGACCGGGTAGGGTAATTTGTGTGCCGCCAAGTTGCATGCATTCCTCTCTTTCTCTAATTTTGAGCGAGTCCGACCGTCATTTTGAAAACATTTCTTTCGCGAACCTTAAATCCCCAAAGTAAACACAGACAGACAAAGCAAAACAACATGGCAGCACTTTTAATAGTTCATATTATATTTTAATCAGTTTTAAAAGCCCTAAATTGCACCTCAAGTTTTGCTAGTTCGATAAACAAAAACAGCACATCACACAAATAGAAGATGGTAGGCCTGTGGTTACTCGTAAGCCATTCGTCTCGACAAGGGGATTAATTTCTCGTATATTTTTAACCAAATTTTTGTAAGGTTTTTCAAACATTTCAAGAAAAGTTGTCGCAGGCATGTGGTCTCTCAGTTGGACAAGTACTTAAATACTTACGAGGGTATTCCGCAATTTTTTGCCAGTATGTAAATGCGTGAGTATTCAAAGACATTTCGAACATTTTACGTGAACTACAACAATCAACAATCCAACAATCCATTTATTAACGTCAATGCGTGCGATAGGGTTGCCCCGTATATCCGAGCCAAAGGCTCATTCATAAAACGCATAACAGAAAAAAAAAACATGCATATGATAATAATAATAATAATAATAATAATAATAATAACAATAATAATAATAATAATAATAATAATAATTTTTATAGCGCCTTATCCAAAAGCTCTAAGGCGCTTTACAATAAAAGTTTTAAAATACTAATACTAAATAATAAAACAAAACTATAGATTAAAATAGTACTTAAAAAGATGAGTCTTCAAACTGCTCTTAAAAGTACGGCGATTTGGGCTACATTTTATGTGCTCTGGAAGATTGTTCCACAGTTTAGGAGCACAAACAGAAAAAGCACGATCGCCGTAAAATTTTAACCTTGATCGCGAAATACAAAACTTACTATGATTAAAACAATTACGGTCCTGACTGTCAAAATTGACTCGCATGGATAAACACTTTCTTTGAGTATGAAGCTCCGCCACAAAGCTGTGCTCTTTGTTGTACAGCCCAAACTCCTCGTATGCGACACCCCAAAATGCCCATTCAACAGAGGTGTTAAGGTGGGGGATAGGTGGTTGTTTAGAAGATATTTCAAGATGAAGTGATTTGACTGCGAGACTTAAGTTTGCAAAGTTATTGTTTATTGGAGGTTGTCGCTCTTGGCCGGTTTGGCAGTATTTCTAACACTGTTCTGAAAGTACGTCTCTTTGTTCTAGCTCTAGAGGTGACTTTCTTCCTTTCCTCAGAATGCATAATAGAGAGTTAGCAAATTAGCATTTTGCCACTTATAACGAAAATTGCGAAGGGACACCTCGGCCTTTCTCTGCTGCTCCTCTTGCAGAAGCGCCTCCTGTGGCAGAGAATATTCCTTGAGGTAGTTTTTATATATATTCCTTTTTCCCTTCGTACACGATATAGTTTGGTTCTCCACGGGTTCGCCTTTCTACCTGTACACATTTTTGTGTTATTTGTTTCCTTTTTTTTTTGTTCACTACTATTCGCCTTCTTACTATGCCCTCCCCTGGTCATTGTTTTAAGTTCATGTTTTGTTTATGTCCCTCGTTGTTCCAGTCTTGTTTTACATTTCGTATCCGTTGCTTGTTGCTTGTCGGCAATGTAGTTTATTGTTTGGCGTTATATTATGTTTCTTATGGCTCGTTGTTGTTCCGCATATGCTTAATTTACTGTTTAATGTTTCTTTTGAGGGGAGTCCTAAAGGTTTTCTTGTCTATCCGTGAGCTTAATAAATTGGTCTTATTTTGTCTCATGGATTTGTTGTTTTGCAGATGCTTTGTTCTTTGTCTGAGCCGTGGCCAAAAGGTTTTCCGCTCCAATCATGAGTTTAATTGGCCTCGTTTTGTTCCTCGTGGCTCCTTGTTGTTTTCTGACTAGAGTTTGTCCGCTCTATTCATGTGCTCGCTGGTTCTGACTTGCCCACAGGGCGAGTAAAAATACAAAAAGCGAGTCGACATACAAACAACGGGTCAAAATACAAACAACAAGTGAAAATATACAGCGACGCTGCACACAATGTTAATCGATGTTCAGTTAATAATGTTTAACGCTAATGTTGTTCATTTTTCATGTGTACATGACCACATGTGTATACACAATAAAACGAACTTCTAAATAAGGTTTACAGAATTGTAAATAAGTTTTTTCAATTGCAGAGCTGTCCCACGACTTAAAATCTGATTTCGCAAAGGCACCCCAAACTTCACCATTGTCGGTTAAAATTGGTGAGATCATTGAGTATAAAATTTTACACGCAAAAGAAGGTTTCAGTTTATTAAAATCAGTGTGCCGTCGTAGACCAAAGAAAGCATGAAGAGCTTTTTGTCGAAGGTGTTCAAGCGAAAGCGTAAAATTTCCGGAAGATGAGATGCGAGTTCCTAGGAAGGTATAGTTTTGGACAATGTCTATTATTTCACTGCCTATGTGAAAAACATAATCACACTTTTTTGCGCATCGTTGAAAATCATTATCTTGGTTTTCTTGGGTTTATTCTTAGCAACCAAGAGTTGTAATATGAGGATAACTCGTTTAGGCAATTTTGCAATCCTACTTTTGATCGTGATAATATAATTAAGTCGTCTGCATAGAAAAGAGAGTTGAGTTTGGTTCCATTTGGTAGCACGAACGGATCAGATAGAATATTGTTAAACGAGAAAGCTAAACCATTGACGTCGAGAAAGCTAAATCATTGCAATTCAAAGTTAAATCATTGTAATTCAAAGCTAAATCATTGTAATTCAAAGTAAAATTATTGATATCGAGAGTTTCGAGAAACGGGCCCCAGGGCTCTGATGAACATTCTTGTATCTCGTTCTTAGGTCCCTCGCATTCTGAACGGTTGTTAATCGGAGGGGGATTGGTGTTGGTACGAGATCGAACTTGGTTACCAAGCCTACAAGAGGAGCTATAGTTACTCACGGTACTTAAATGTCATCACTTGGACCAGTTTAACTGTTGAAGAATTTACGCGAAATGAAGGAATTTAGCGCTCTCTGACACAGTTGTTCATAAAAAGCCTGTAAAGTGACTGCTTGTATCACGAATTCTGGATGCCAGAGAGAGAGGATTTGTCGTCGGCTAAGAAACACCGATAAGGATCATCTGGCAATGGTAACCTTTATCCACGCGTAATCAAGTCAAGCACAAAAATCAGAAGCTTACACTTGAATATCAACTCAAAGGCCAACTATGGACTTCAAGCGTTCTTTAAATATGCTGTTATGTGAAGTAACTTGAACGCCATTGAAAGACAACAGATGTTAAGCTTACTCAATGTGTGTCGAGAATGCCCGCGATTTTTCTTCGTTTTTCTATCCGCCCTTCTCTATACACGATTAAGTCTTTCTGGTCGTCACAATCCGACACTAGCTGGCATCTGACAGAAATTCATTAACCGTCAACCAGGCGTATTCGCTCTTTTCAGCTATAAACTTCATAGTTTTCACCCTCTCTGAAAGTGTCCGAACCTGTTACCGGCTGATTCAAGAGAAACTGCTAGCTGATTCATTTGGTATTAATGGTATTAATTCATGACGCAAACGTTTGGTTGAGATATTGCTCTATCGCAAGTGCCCTTGACGACCGCCTTTCGAAAATTCGAAAATTTCGCGTGCTGAATTTAAATTTATTTTCTCAATTGCGTTCAGTAATTTCTTAATAAATTAATGTAGATTCCTGATTTATAGTTGATTTTAGTGAACTTTATACTCAAGTCCAAGTTTGGCAACTTTGTTAAAATATCACCCATCATCGTATTGGAAATCTCAGCTCCACGAGATTTTGACGGAAATCGGAGCTGGAGACATTTTTGTAAACAGCAGATGTTGCTCAGTCTATAATAAGGTGTGTGCGATTCCAGTATCGTCCTTTGTCTTGGACTTTGCATTTCAAAGTTTGGCTATTGGTTGTTGTGGGAACGAAGACAAAACAAAAAAACCGCTGACACGTTTTTTTTTTTGGACACGTTGTTCTTGAAACATGCGAAGTTTTAAGTCCATCGATTAAAACTCGTCCGAACTGGAAGTTTCAAACTTTTGGTAAATGCCGTAAATTGTAAACTGCGTCTTACGTTTTCGGGCTTCCTGCAGCTTTGTGTTTGCTAAATGGACAAAACTGTGAAAAAGAATAATGGCTTTTCCTACATTTCTAACAGTGTTCTGAAATTTGCACTTGTACAACTTCTCTTTGTTCTAGTTCTAGAGGTATCTTCCTTCTTTTCAATTTTAATTTTTAAACCTACTTTTATTAGCCCAGTTCTACAAAGTTTGTCCCTACGGTTCTCTTAATTTTGCTCTTATTATTTCAGTCATTTTCGAAAATAGAATATAAGCCTCATGTATGTTGTGTCAAAAGTTCAAAATTCACCACCAAGCCGCCAAGCCTCGATTGTACAAAATTTTTTGCAAGCATTTGGACGATATCTTGTTTGAGTATTCGTTGATTAGAAATTTCACAGGTTTACACTTCGAAAACGAGGCTTTGGGGTGAGAATAGCTAGTCTGGCGTAAACATGCGTAATAGCTATTTTTCAAGTTTACATACGAAGTAGAAATATAAATCTGTATCCTTACCAACTGGAGTGGGCGTAGGGGCAGGTGTTGAAGAAGGCATTGACATGGACGAGGAAGCAGACGTTGGAGAGGGTGATGGAGTGGGCATTGCAGTCGGTGTTAGTGATGGAAGAGATCCAACATTGCATTCATTGATATGGCAGCATTGTGTCACACAGGATTGAATATTGCCGCCATTGGTTTTGTTAAGAGAAGCACATGCCAAATCACAAAACAGCGGCGGAAAACATCCTCTGGAGAAAAGGACTTCGCTTGTATTAGCATTGAATGATTCCTCGGTAAAACAGACAAAGTCTAACGGGCACTGTTGTATTTCTTGATTAGCGGTGCACATTGTCTCACTTGAACCCAAGCAGATCGAGCAGTTCAGCGGAAAAGGGCCTGTCAGAGTAAATAAAATACATTTAGGTAAAAAAGGTTCTAGCGTTGGGGAAGAGCTCTTATTAGCATTGTCAGTGGCAAACGTTAACCGAGCACGTATTAAAGAAAGTTAGCAAAACAAAACATTTTGCCACTTTAACTAGAATTGCGAAGAAGCACATCGGACTTTCTCTCTTCTTTGTAATGGCTGAACAAAAGCAGTTCCCCCACGCCCCAGCAAACCCGGTTATCGACGCTATTGTTCCTACTGCTCCTCCCGCAGAAGCGCCTCTTGCGGCAGAGAATATTCCTGCGAACGCGGAAAACCTTGTGGTTATTCTCTGTTTCTCATTTTCCTTTCGTACACGGTATAGTTTGGTTCTCCACGGGTTCGCCTTTCTATACCCGTACACATTTTGCTGTTATTTCTTTCTTGTTTTTGTTCACTGCTATTCGCCTTCTTACTATGTCCTCCCCTGGTCATTGTTTTAAGTTCTTTAGGGCGAGGAATGATAAATTCGAATGGGATGGTGAATGGTAATTTCCGAGACGGCGAAACCGTCATTTTCTTTTGCGAGCCCGAGATCCTTTCAATCTCAAATTGCGAGACCGAGCTTTTAGACTTTTCTAAATACGAGCCCAGAAATGTTTAGGACACAAAAATTCTAACCCGAGACTTTCAGATCAGTTTGGGGCAACTAAAGATGTTAACTAGTAAGCACATCGGAACTTCGAGATCCATTTTATAGACTCTATGTCTTCATTAAATCTTTATTATGTTTTTATAAACGAAATGCACGAGTACCACTATGGGAGGTCTGATTTTTGGCCGGTTCCCACTAAGGCTCTTAGGTGCACTTGATACGTACTTGTAGTGTGAACTCCTTTCTGGGGGCGTCTTCTAAGTCTGACTTACGTTTCAATAGAAGCACACATCTAATTTACTTGCATGTTTAAATCTCTTTGTGAAATGTATCAGAGAGGTAAAAATTAATATCAGCTGAATGTGATAAAATGTTTAATAATTTGCAGTAGTTTGTTTCTATAAGCTCGATATGTTTCTTATTTTTTATCAAAAACGTCTTTTTGAATGACACTTGTTGTTGGTTTGTGTGGAACCACTCTAGTGTAGCTCGCGCACTTGGAGTGTGAACGTTTTAATGACCGCACTTTTTGGTTTCTTCGTTGCCCTGGCGATAGGCGTGAAACAAAAGGATTCAAGTGCAGTTGAAAGTAAGGTCTACCCCTTACTTGGGAGCGCACTTGACCAATGACAGTGCGGCCTTGCAGCTAAAAGCACGTGCGTGGAACTTAGAATTCCACAGGGAACGAGTTCTATGCGTTTTAGTTTCCGAAAAGCCATTCGTAAAAAAACATGAACCACTCATTCTACAAAGCTGTTACTTTAACATGTCTCTAAGATAAGAAATGCTTAACTAATAGCAAAGAAACTTCTTGTTTACAAGATACAGTGTGCATTTTCGTGGCCAAAATCGACCAGAAAAGTTTCGGGGCTTTTGAGAAACGCACGCCTGGAGTCACGGGAGACTTCAAAAAGATTCTCAAGTTTTATTTTTGCTGCTCTATTTGAAGGCGTATTTCAAGCCGACTTAGGGTAAATCATTCTACGTTGAGAAAAAGGTTGTGGTCTAATTTTCAGGCTTAATCAATCAACAACCCTACAGCTATACGCTCATTCAATACTCATGAGATGCAAAAACATGTTGTTAACTGTCCTACCGTTAACTGCCGTTATCTTCCCAAAAATTAACAAAAGGGAGCAAGTGTTACACAAGGTTCTAAGACGCATATCGTACTTTAGTCTTATAACTTTGTTTATAACATAGAGGGCAAAAGTACTGATTGCTGATTGGTTCAGACAGAGGGCATTTTTTCTTAATTTTCTTTCCAACGAGGGCAAAATTACTGATTCCTGATTGGCCAAGCGCCAAAAATACTCGCATTTCATTGGCTGAGCGTCAGAGCGCGTCATTTGCATTTTGTAAGCGTCTTGAAACGAAAAGCAGAGTTTGAATTGGATTTTGAGTTGTTCAACACAAGAACACCGTTTCAGAGTCTAAATTTAACCGAGTTGGTTGGCAAAAATGGTATGGAAATCGGGTGATCGCTCGCAGAGAAATCCCAGAAGGGTAACAGCAAATGGTTATTTGTTTTAAAACTACCGAAAACCTTGGTTAATCCAACGAGCGAGAGGTCGCCTCGCAACTCAGGTAAATAAAGTTTTGAGTGTGAGTTTCTCAATGAACTAGAACTGTAATTATCTCAAAAGATGAACATATGCATAAAAGACAATTCTTTTTATTTGTTCTGGAGGCTGACTAGCAGTTAAATAAACTGCTTGTGTGGAGAATTGTTTATTCTGAGAGCAGGCTGCGGATTGTGTTTTGATGTGCATGAAAAGTTTTCAGGACATTTTGCCCTCTGTGTTATAAACACAGAGGGCAATTAACGGTATTTTGCGTAACACAGTGTTGCCCTCTGTGTTACGCGACTCAGGCAATTTTGTGAAAACTTTGAAAATACAAGTTCAGATTTATCTTTAATTCTACTCGGCCTCATGCGATTACATATACTTAACAAGCTAATCAACTACGTTCCAACCTGTTCTCGCAAAATATTAGCATCTAAACATGCACACAGAACAAAATTACCCGATTTTTCTTTCGTTAACGGCGTGTCAAAACGGTTGTGCCACATTAAATTTAAGCGAACGAATAGCTACTTGGCTTGTGATTGGCTCAATACATAATAAGAATGCCCCAAGTCTGCTTGATTTCAACTAGTGCACTTCATGTGCACTTCGGCCCTAGTGTGAACCGGCCTATTGTTTCTAAAGTTTTCTGTTGTTTGAATGTAAACATGATACAAAATTCCCCGAAAAAAATCGATTGAACTAATTCAAGTATACCTACAGACCTCTAAAAGATATAAAGGGGGATGTTCAAAAGTCAGGTCCGCACAACAATTTTTTAGCGATATAGTTTCCCAATGTTGTGTTTCTTACTCTGCGCGTTCGAACGCGTTCCGTGGAGATTCCACAAAAAACTTTCAACACACCAGTCTGTGGTTTGTTATTTGAAATCCTCGTAAACCCATCTAAGTACCTCTATCGCGTGTTATTTGCATCTATACATCGAAACTGTTTTCAGTTGGTTGATTCAGTTACTTCAGTCCATTTGTTGATAGAGGTAAATGTTTCCAGAGCTCGTAATTAAAAAATTCAAAGGAATCAGTAATTAATTAAACGTGCATTGAAGTTCGATAAATATAAATACTTAACTTTCTCTTTATCCAAACAGTATTTCAGTCTCCTAACGTTTTGGAATTATAACCCTCGATGGTCAAATTAAACTTTAAACAGTTGATGGAACTCCAATCTTTGAGTCTTTACTAAAATCCAAATGCGCTACCATTCAAATGAAAGCTACTGAGCGGCACTTTCCTGCGGTACTGCTTTTTATGCTATACAAGGTGTTTCTAAGTTTTGAGTCAGTGGATGAAATTCACAAGTTTAAACATTCAAACAAAATTTACAGAGCAGTACTTTCCTGCTTTATAAAGTGGTTTTAAAATTTACGTCTGCGAAATGAAATCATAAAATCCTAATTAAATTGTAATCATTAAAATGAAAGCTCGTTGAACAGTAGCACTTTACAAAGGTGTTCTTTTTTTGCAATATTTCCCAAAGAAATAAGTATTAACCAAACAAAACAACAAACAAAAAAGACTTACATCTCAAAATCCTTTCCATAATACGCTGAGCTAACACTCCGACGTCGATGTTGGACTCAACAGAAATGACGTCGAGAGGATTAGGTGAAATAACAAGTAACTCGCTTCTATTCACGGCGCCTATCGCCACAGAAATCACCAAAATACCGTTATTTTCCAATGGTGTAACAGCCCCGGATAACTTGTCCACATCAATGACGGGCGAATTTTTGTCGGTAATAACAACCAGCACCTTTTTAGCCTTAGGACGGCTTTCTGTTTCATTGGATATTCTGAGAGTTTCGTCCAGAACATTTTCAAGTACTGGGCCGCCGGTCAAAGGAGGCTGTCTAATTATGGCCGTCTTCAGTTCTTGTGCACTTGGAGGAAAGGTGTGATTGAAGTTAACAAACCGGAATAATTGATCGCCGTACACAATCATGATGTAGTGTATATTGACCGCGCCATATTTGTCAATGATTTGGATGATGGTGTTTTGCATGAGGTTGTAAGTCACAGGTGAGTTGCGTGATGTTGCACTGACAGCAAACACGAGGTCGATCAAGGCAATGTTAGGATCTAAAGAAAAAACAATATGGTTCTGATTGAATATTTATTCCAAAATTGGGGAGTTGGGATACCAATGATAAAACAAACGGATAAAAAAGTAAAACAAAATAAACGTTATTAACCCTCGGACGTACAAGGAAGGAGGGCGGGGGGGGGGGGGGGGGGGGGAGGGCCAACCTCCCCCCGAAGAGGTATTTCTTGAATTTTTCCAAGCAGATTTTCATCAACACCTGCCGTTTACAGTAGCTTTATGCATATCGCTTAGACACATTTTGACATAAGTTTGGTAAAAATCGGTTGCTTTGGGTACAAGATATGACGTCATAAATTGCAGGTAGTCAAGCCATTAGGTGAAAAAGGTACAAATTGCTCACAAAAAAACAGCAAACCGTTTAATTATGTCATATTTTATACGTCTCGCATCAAAATTTTTCAATCTCCGCCTAATTTTGCGCAAAAGGCGAAAAGGCAAAATTTTTCCGAAATGTACAAGCACAGCGAAAACCCAGGGGAGAGGTTCCTTCAACACCCCCGCCCCCTCCCCACCTCCTTGTACAACGGTAGGGGAGTGACTTTGCTTGTATGTCCAAGGGTAAAAAATAAAGATTGGAATAAATGACTAGCATAGGTCGAGAGATATATCTTTTTTTGAGGTCTTAAATGGCCACAATTGGTACCCGACTGGTGTTAAATGTACTTTTTCATATACTTTCTTTACAAATGTTTATTTTCCTTTTATCCCTTGTCATCTTATTCACCAACCTTGAGTTGGAGTTGGTTTGGGAACTGTTGAAGAGAACAAGATACACAAATATGAGATCATTGCACTTAATAAGGGCAGAAGTATGATCGTCCGAATGAGTCTTTCGTCAGAAGCAAGGGGGTCATAGCCTACTATAGCTAAGGTCAGCGTGAAACATAAAGATTCCGAATGCAATGCAGACTAAGCGGATTTCAAAAATTTCCAAAGGTGGAGAAAGGAGACAGGCGAGAAACTTTGTATCATTTTTGGTTCGTTTAAACAAAAAGAATATATGAAATGTATTTTATTTTGCAGTGAGGCCAAGACTTTGTATGTGAATAAGGGCCCCACAATTTACATTTATAACATTTCGTTTAAAAATGTATATTTTACATGGTTATTTTTTTTGCTAGAGTATGAAGTTTATTTGTTAAGTACGGCAAATATGATTGAGTTTGTAAACAAAATTGACACTCTCTTAGTGACAGAGTGAAGCAAAATTCAGGGTGGGTTGATTGTGGCAGTAAAAGTACACGAACATAACGGGTACATCGTTCACGACAACCATTTCAGACATATCATTTTCTAGGAACACGTGATGCAGTCAACAACTGTTTTTAATAAAATTACCTGGTGGTGTCGTCGTTGGCTCTGCGGAAAAGGGAACAGAAGAAAAACGTGAGCACCTTCTTAAAAACATAGCAAATGCTGAATATATGTGAAACTCCAGTCACTGATACTGGTTCATCATAAGCATTGAAATCTCCTAAAGGGGGTGGGGTGTACGAAAAAAAAAGGTCTACCCTCTCCCACGCTTCCAATACCATGTCAACAAGTTTAACAGACATCTCAAAACCTTGCAATTGTTTGTCTGGTAAATGGGTTAAAGGACACATCATTGCGTACAAACAAAAAGATACGAGTCTTGTACTGTAATGGTCACATAATATAACCAAGTTAACGAAAACACAACCATGCAACTAACAAACGATGCTAAACCGTACTTCCCGGGTCGACTCTATGAAATGGTCGCCAATTTGGGTAAGCAACAATTAAGTCCACCCGTTTGTTTTTTAAATCACCCAAACTTTTGGCGTTTATACCTTTATTTAACAGCCAAGCAAACGCCACCGAACTTTGTGACTTTTCCTTAATTTATCTGCTAAAAAAAATGGCTAAGCAGGTCTTTGATGTACTATGTACCCTCCAAGCTCCATAATCGTACTTTGATACTCTTGGAGTTATGGAGGTGACGCGTGGGTCCAGTATTACAATTATTAATCACTCCCCTACCCTGAATGGAATGTTCTTCAATTGCCGGAATAAACCAAGTACTTCATTGTACCACTATTCGATTACCACCAAACTTTGCAAAATTTGTCTAAGAGGTGAAAGTATAGCTACTGAATCGACCGAGAGTAAAGTATCAATGAGGCAACTGAGTCATGAGTCAATGAGCCAAATTTGTAAAATTCACAATTTGGTACTAAAAATAGCACAAGTTGATTATTTTATTAAGTTTGGACTATATTGTGCTTGCTAGGAAACAGTCACAAACTCTTGTGACCTTTAAGTCTTCAACTAGGGGCTAGCAAAAGCACCTGTTTAGAGACAATAAAATGCAATCAGCTACGATTTCAGGATGAAAGCTCATTTCCAATGGCTAAAAGTAAAGCTAAGAAAAGAAAGGATGCTAGCTGCTATAATTAAAAAGGTAATATTTGATGAGCACAGCCTGAGTGACGCTTGCCGCAAACTTTTATAAGAGTCTCCACACGGGCTGAAAACCCAGCACCATATTCGTGAAATGGGCAATGATAATTATAATGGATTAGTATCTGTGAAAGTTCTGAATATGCAATTTTTCTATGGGATATGCTCTCTGTGTGCCGCAAAAAACGTGATTCCACAAACAATTTTCAAATACGTGATTCCACAAAAAACTTTCAACAAACCAGTCTGTGGTTTGTTATTTGAAATCCACGAGAACCCATCTAAGAGCCCTTATCGCGTGTTATTTACATCTATCATCAAAACTGTTTTCAATTGGTTGATTCAGTTACTTTAGTCCATTTGTTGATAGAGGTAAATGTTTCCAGAGCTCGTGATTAAAAAATTCAAAGGAGTCAGTAGTTAAACGTCTATTAATTATAAAGTTCAATAAATACTTTATCTATCTCTTTATCCTAACAGTACTTCAGTCTCCAAAAGTGTTGGAATTAAGACGCTCGATGGTCAAATTAAACTTTCAACAGTTGATGAACTCTTACCTCTGAGTTTTTAGGTTAAAATCTAAATGCGTTACCATTCAAATGAAAGCTACTGACCGGCACTTTCCTGTGGTACTGCTTTTTCTGCTATGCAAGGTGTTTCTAAGTTTTGAGTGTGTGGATGAGATACACAAGTTCAAACATTCAAACAAAATTTACAGAGCAGTACTTTCCTGCTTTATAAAGTGGTTCTAAAGTTTAAGTCTGTGAAATGAATCATAAAATCCTAATTAAATTGTAATCATTAAAATGAAAGCTCGTTGAACAGCAGCACTTTACAATGGTGTTCTTTTTTTTTTTGCAATATTTCCCAAAGAAATTTTGTAAGTATTAACAAAACAAAACAACAAACAAAAAAAGACTTACGTCTCAAAATCCTTTCCATAATACGCTGAGCTAACACTCCGGCGTCGATGTTGGAATCAACGGAAATGACGTCGAGAGGATTAGGTGAAATAACAAGTAACTCGCTTCTATTCACAGCGCCTATCGCCACAGAAATCACCAAAATACCGTTATTTTCCAATGGTGTAACAGCCCCGGATAACTTGTCCACATCAATGACGGGCGAATTTTTGTCTGTAACAACAACCAGCACTTTTTTAGCCTTAGGACGGCTTTCTGTTTCATTGAATATTCTGAGAGTTTCTTCCAGAACATTTTCAAGTACTGGGCCAGCGGCCAATGGAGGCTGGCTAAATATGGCCATCTTCAGTTCTTGTGCACTTGGAGGAAAGGTGTGATTGAAGTTAACAAACCGGAATAATTGATCGCCGTACACTATGATGCTGTAGTGTATATTGACGGCGCCATATTTCTCAATGAATTGGAAGATGGTGTTTCTCATGAGGTGGTAAGTCACAAGTGAGTTGCGTGATGTTGCACTGACAGCAAACACGAGGTCGATCAAGGCAATGTTAGGATCTAAAGAAAGAATAACATGGTTTCTGGTGAATATATTCATTCCAAAACTGGTGAGATGTGATACCAGTGAAAAAAACAACATATTTTACATGTCTCGCATCAAAAATTTTCAGTTTCCGCAGTTTTTTGGTAATCAGTCTAATTTGGGTAAAAAAAAGGCTTTCTATTAAGGTGGCTCGAAAGGGTTCTTGTTTTTTCGATGCATTCTATTTGGGAGTCAAAATATTTAGGTTAGAGTTGGCCAATCATGATCAAATTTTGCCACAAAGTAATGATAATATCAAAGTGTCATTTGTTTGTAGATTCCTTAAGAAAGAAATTTAAAAGTATGACCATAAAATAGAGATATCCTGAGTTTGCTTGAAAATTTGACGGTGAAATTTCTTTTAAGTTTGCGTACGGCCTTTGATTCTAGTAAGCTACCTAAGGATTAAGTTCAAGAAAATTCTGTCGGAAACTTTCAGCAAAAAACGCTTTTTTTCGAATTTACCTTTAACTTTTCTCTCGTCCGACAGAATTTTTCAATCTCGTTTGAAAACCTCTTTGGGCATATTAGAGTTTACATGCAAAAAATCAAAGAAATTTACCGAGCGGAAGCGGAAATATGTTCTTCCCAAGTTACAAAATTTTGAAAATTTCGACACGACAAGATAGGCAATTGC
>Ga0126336_10000738_pt1 | contig 14766 bp, 7 predicted proteins | sample SidCmetagenome_FD_92530 | JGI IMG/M metagenome (GOLD analysis project Ga0126336, IMG submission 92530) | Coral microbial communities from El Islote,Puerto Morelos, Mexico - Siderastrea C C metagenome | ecosystem: Host-associated > Invertebrates > Cnidaria > Coral | place: El Islote,Puerto...
ATTCAGAAATAAAACGATGAAATTGCAGTCGGCACATTACAAGTATTAAGCTGTTAAAAGCTTTAAAGAAAAGGATCGTCTGAAGGTACTCCATTGATTAACTGATTTAACGTGTTATACATCGGCATGTTGTTCACCTGCATTCGACTGTTTCTACTCAAAAAACGAGAATGTTAAAATTCCAAATAGAAGGCGGCTTCCGGAAAATCGCAAAACTTAATTCCAAGGAAGAACAAACAGTTTCCCCAATCGCAAAAATTAGTCCCGCAAAACAGACACAAAAAATCGCCATTCGCAAAATTAAACTCCCGCAAAAATATTGGTGCCACACCGTAGTGGTCTCAACATCGCTGAAGCCACACAAAAATCAGTGGTTGTGTTCAGCGAATAAATTCTGTTTTGATGAGCATTTTGATGTAAAGTAAGATTCAAAATTGGGTGAAAATAATATTAAGGGATGTTTTGTTTTGTTATGTAGAGAGGTGGTAATGGGGAAGGAATCGTTGGAATTTTAAATGAGCGAATTTGAGGATAATGGAGTGGTTCGCCTGTGTGGTAAACAATGTGAATTTTATCACGTGGAGTACATGTGATCAAGTCAAGGCCATATTTTACTTTAATAGCTCCAGGGGGGGAGGGGGGATTTTATCGGACGGCCAGGCAGTCATGTGATAATGTTTAGTGTGGGTCGTTTCACGTGTAAAGAACGTGTTATGTTGATTGAGCGTGAGATCAGGTTACTGTTATGTGTAAACAAGTGGTGTTTTGTCACGTGCGAACATGTGATGAGACAAAGTTCAATGGCGAGTCACGAGACTTAATCATGAGATTCGGCGCTTTTTATTGGCTTTTGTGGCAGCTAGAGTTGTGTAACAAAGGGAGAAACTTAAAAGGAAGCCAGGAATGAGTAAATTTATGCGTTTTTTGTAATCTGAAAAATGATAACCGATTTTTGTGTCTATAAAACTGTGAAACGAATCTTGCGTGGAGCTATTGCGTTTTTGTCTTCATATTGGAGGTGATAATTGTTTTGATTTGATTTGATTGTCGTGCTGATCTTTCTGCTCAAACTTTGTACAAACAATCCCGCTACTGCCAAGCAGCCTAACCAGAAACCCATTTCTCCGGTAGGTCACCTCTAACTTGGCGCTTAGCTAGTCACACGTACGAGCAACGTTTATGCCACTCATACAATCTTTTTCCTTGTCGACCTTGTGCCTTTGACGGACCGAGTGATCGAGTGGCATGGACATTAATTTTAAAACCTACCAAAAGGTGCGAACAATAATTCGTTTTAGTTCGAAATTCACGATTCTACTTCTGCAACAGTTGCACGCAACGTTGTGCACAACAATTTCAATGGTGGACACATGATGCAACTTTCAAGTTGCGAGAGATGTTGCAGGCAATGTTGCATTGCGTGTCCCCGCCTTTATGCGCATGCGTACAAAGGTTTTGTTCCAATTCTCATCTACCAAAACAAACGAAGCTAACCAATATTTCCTAGACCGAACATCATAATATCAGATAACCCACGAATTATTTACTAGAACTGGCTTCCGCTCAGGTGTAAACCAGGTTTGTGCTGACGATTCGTTTCTAAGGAAGTGTACCACAAGGAAGCCAGCCATTTCTATTTGATATATAAATATCCAACGCCAAGCAAATAAAACCAGGACACTTTCGTTGTGTCGCTTTAGCAACGAATTTTCCGTGAGTTCTCATCTACATTTTTGTTCCGGCCCCAACAACTAGCATTTCAGTAAAATTCGACAGTCATCGGGAATGCTGAACATGGTCCACCCAAAAACCAACCAACCAACCAATCAAACAAAGAACCAACCTTTCTAGAAACTTGAGGCTGCATGCTGACTATAAGGCTATTTTGTGGACAAAATAGCTCAAAAATGAGACAAAACTGAGCAAAGGTGAAAAAAAAAAAAGACCTAAAACTTGACAATGGTGGTTATTCTCCCACTGAGCCCTTCCATTACAACTGGCAAACTCAGACTGTCAATGCCCTGCGTTCTACCTTTAGGAGAAATTTTAAGTTACGCTATTGTGTTAGCCATAGAAACATTTTGGAATCTTGTTTCCAAATGTGTTATAAACCCTTTGCTATCTATTCCTGTCTTTTCAATTAAAGAAGTTAGAGATTATTTTTTCACCTTGATATTACAGGAGGAGAAAAAGATATCTGAGGAGCAGTCATCTAAAGTAAATGAAGCTTACAATACTCTGTTGAAGCCACTTAGCAGAGGGATCTATCTTGTAAGTCTTAAAAATTATGAGCAGATCCAGGATCTTATGAAAGGGGATTAGTGCTGCACAAATCCCTGCAAAAATTGTGGGGAGGGGGTTTAAAACCTCAGAGAAATTTTCTTTGAAGTAATGGGAAGTAGAGCATTTTGTACTTTCAATGATTCAGGCACGGGCATGTGGTTGTAACATTTTCAGACAAAACTTATAATAATTTGCTTCAAAGCTAAAACTTTTGCTTGTAGAGCACTTGATATGGCATTCATCTTTTTTATAAGGAAGAGGTAGGGTTGCTGACTGATAAACTGTGTGTGGTGATCCAATTTAACAAAGTCCTTTAATCCTGCTTTCATCTTTTCTCTTGGCTGCAGTTAAATTTAAATGGTGAACACATTACAGAAGATGAAGCAACGTCAACAGATGCCGAATTTTTGGCGGTAATTATGGAACAATATGAAGAGATTGCATTTTCGTCTGATGAAAAGAAAGTGAAAGCAATCCAAGCAGAAAATAAAGGTAGGCTCTTAGCAAAACAATGTTGTTATTTCAGCTGTAGAGTCTGTTCTAGTCTCTCTCCCTTACTGCATGAGCAACAAGTCACACTTTTAAGGAAATCTTTTTGGAATACACAAATTGATGAAAACTTTTGGAAGGAAATCTTTCTTTCCTAGTTTATAAAATTAAGTTAAACTTTGTATCCTGTGCGTTGGCTGCATTTTATACGATACCTTTCTGCATACACCTAGTTTTGCAATATTGTTTGAGGAGCATAATAATATTTTGCAGCACTAATTTTGGGGGAATTTGATGAATTTGCTGAAACCTTTTTCAAACAAATTAGCTGCCATTCCTGTTGGGTATTTTTGGAATGAAAGAAAAATTAAACTCATACTTCTTTGTTGAAGTAACTGCATTATTCTTTTCATGTTTATTAATAACAGTACAGAACCTTAAGTATGTATAATATTTGAATCATACTTGCATTGTAGAAAGCTTGGAAAAGTGCATTCAAGATATTTCAAGTGCCTTTGCAAAAGGTAAAAACTTCTTCTGACTGAAGAGATTAATATAGAAAGTGGCTTATGAGAGCCCAGTTTGCCCCATTCAAAGGTCTTAGGGGTGGGGTAGTTTTCATCAGAGGGGATCCAAGATCATTGAACTTCTCATATCCAACCACATTTTAAGTTGGCGGGTAGGCCTATGAAGGATCTGGAGAAAAGCTCTTTATCTGTTAGGAATCAACTCCATTTTTCCAAATTATATCCGATGAAAAGTCAGTGCGCTAACCACTGCACCACCAATGGGGGCTACTTCTAACATATGTTAATGATGGGCAGGTGTGAAGAGCTTTTTGGGGCTTGGGTCTTTTTGGGGATTAAAAATATTCTGATGGACTTTATTTTGGGTAGAAAGATCACGGCAGGGCTTTTTTGTAGGGTTCATAAAATTAAATCCTGTGTACCTGATTTTATTGTTGTCATTTACAAGCTAAAGAAAGAAAGGTGGAAGTATTAACTGTCTCAGATGCCTTTGTCCAGTGTTAGCTTAATGAGACATTGTTTTGATATAAAAAGTCGGCGTCATTCACACCTCCCAATCACTAATTTATTTGAGTACCTCCCTGGGATACACCACCAACCTTCCACAGTTTTACAAATTAATTCAGACACCAAAATGAGCAAATCCCTGTCCTAGGGGTTTCCTTAGTGACAATGGTAAACTGGGGCTGTTTGCCATTTGAAGGAGGAAAAAACAGTTGGGACGACCATGACTGTTTTGCAAAATCAGCATACCAATAAAAAGTTTTTGTTAAATTCTTCATTGGGTACTAGACAATTGAGAAATGAATTTCAGCACCCTGAATTTCAGCACAACTTGAGTGAAAACAACCATAAAGGGCTACAATGTTGATTTTGCATCAAACAAGTTTCTTGTTAGTGCAGCATCTCCTCTTTTTTAGGTGATATATTAACTGCTCGGCAGGAAGTCATCAAACTGAACTATTACACAAATGTGGCAGAGTTTATCAAGAAACAGGAGGGGTGGAACTAGTGAGAACCAGGCTCCCTAGTAGTGATTTGGTGGAGGAGAAACTGGGAAGAGACCACTGAAGTTTCAGACTAGCTGTAGCTGGACTACAGGAACAGCAGTGAGAAAGAGTGAGAGAAAAAAATGGAAAGCAAGGAAAACTGCATTGTGAAAGAAGAATCAGAATTCATATTTTGTCATCCAGAACTCACTTTCCTTCCAGCTGTGGAGCATTTCCCTTCTCGAACTCTTTTTCAGGGTAAAAGAGTGAAAGGAGGGAGTTAAGACCACCACACTGAGTTATGGAAAAGTAACGTAATTATGGGAGTGAGCTGAAACAACCTCCCTGTAAAACGCTAGATTCTCCCTGGATCAGCTTCAGTTGTCTGCCTGAAGATGTGATTATCATAGAGTTGACCATCTTAGAGAGATGTCTGTCTATGAAAATTATATCAGTTGTTGATCTTAGAGATTTGGCCTTCTTAGAGAGGTGTCCATCTCAAAGAGATGACTATCTTAGAGAGGTGTCGGTCTTAGAGATGTCTTCATCTTGGAGAGGTGTCCGTATTGTGAGGTGCCTATCTTTGAGAGGTGTGTTTCGTAAGGATTTATCCATATTTGAGAGGTGTCTATCTTAGGGAGGTGTTCACTGTAAAATGTAGGTGTAAGGTGAGGTGTCCATCTCAGATGGAGAGGAATTGAATGAAAGACCACGGACCAACTCTACATGGACACCCGAAAAGGGGGGAACCCTAGAGGGGTTTAAGGAGAAATTTTTATTTTGTGAGCATTCGTGAGTTGCTACGGTAGACGCTGGCTGTCTTGAACACGCGAGTCAGAGAAACCAAAAATCGTTCCAGATAACGGGAGTTCGAGATAGCCAATAGCAAGTAAGTGAGCAATCAACCAAAGGAAACGAGTTTCAGTTTACATGGGATTCGAGATAGCCGGTGTCTACTGTACTTGCATTTTTAAGGGCGTCAATTTTACGAACTTTCCTTTAAGTAAATAAAGCTGACACATTACCAGCCAGGAATGTAGTAAATTGATGACTTTGTGTTGACTTTTAACACTGAACATCACTTCTTGAATTTCTTCTTCCCCTCTTTGCGACCATGTATCGCAATTACTGAAATAATCACTCACTGATCACGATACATTACACTGATTAAACTATTTCTGGATTATTGAATCTGCCCGCTACAGTTTTTGGCAAACATGAATGCGATGTGCCCATAGTTTGGTGACAACATTAGTCTCATGTAATTCCGTGGCCAGCATAGAAATGATGCCATGTGTTCAGAAGTTAATGGGACTTCAAGTTTACCCCTTGGCAGACCAGGGCCCAGTTGCATATAGCAACTTAAGATTGAGTAGGAATTTCTACAACCATTCCCTGTGTTCCGGAAGATTTTCTTGCATGCCGTTATGGATAAATCGGTCGAAGGCGGATTAAAGAGTATAGGAAACACAATGACGGTGCGAAAAAATCCTCAGGAAACTGGGAACAGTTGCAAATATTCCCACTTAATCTTAAGCTTCTTTATGCAACCGGGCCCAGGCCTGTAAGTCTCCTTGAAGTAGGAAGATGGTTTTGTTCTGTTTGTTTGTTTGTCTCATCAAATTTGGTCAGAGGGGAGAAAACAAGCCGGATTGCGAGGGCGAGTCTGCTAACATAAAATTTTTGAAGACCACATGGCGTGGTTTCTTTCCTATTACCAGGAAGGTAAATATGTGAATTTTCCAAAATCCTTGGCAGTCCGGGCTCGCAAGGTGTCTTCTTTTGCTTGCCTTCTTGACCATTTCATGATAACAATGAAAAATAAAATAAACAAAAAAGAACACAAAACTAGAAGTTGACCTTGCATCTGGACGCCAAGCGTCAAGATTCCTTCCTGGTGATAGGAAAGAAACCACGCCGTGGGGAATTCACATATTTACAAAGTTTGTAAAACACTTTACTAGTACTAATAAACGAATTTTTTGCAAAAAATTATACCAGTGAAAATTAAATAAGGCGATATTGTTTTTTTTTTTAAAAAAGGCTTTTACTAATAAATGGAATATCTTGCAAAAAAGTCAATTTCTTTTTTGCAAGATAATTTATCAGTATATGCTTCACTATTAATACTAGTAAATGCGCAATCTTGCAAAAAAGAAAACGACTTTTTTGCAAGATATTCCATTTATTAGTATATCCTTCATCATTACTGTTAAATGCACAATCTTGCAAAAAAGAAAACGGCTTTTTTGCAAGATACTCCATTTATTAATATATCCTTTATTGTTACTAGTAAATGCACAATCTTGCCAAAAGGAAAACGACTCTTCTGCAAGATATTACACTTCTTAAAATGCACTTCACTATTAATACTAGTACATGCGCTAACTTGCAAAAAGGAAAATGACTTTGACTGTGCATAGGCTTTTTAGTGGAGGATATGATGAAAAGAATGACCAGTTTTGAGTTCTAACAGGATTGCGTCCCCGATTTTGGACTACCGTAGTACTGTCTGTCGGGCCTGTGCTGTGTTGCAAAAAGGATTGTACTAGTAGTGCCCGCAGTGTCGCCGTAGAGCCCGAAGACTTTTTATAGGTACATATTTGGTGCTTTAGTAATGCAAGTTGATAAAATCGAAAAGGGACATCGTACCGGATGTGCAAAATTATTGGAATGCAGAAAGGCACTAACGGCCCATCCGCACTAAGCTGAACATAGTTTTTGTCCCCAACAAATTTCAGTATTGGCCAACGTGTTTGCATTTTTTAGCCAAAAAATATAGCCCAAAAATACGACGACAATCAACGATGAAATGAAGCACCTATTTTTTAACCCCCGAAAACCGAGATCCAATTTATCTGATTCATGCATGACAGCCGTTGTTTTCATCCTTGGCAAATTTGTCGCGCTTCGAACCCAGTGTGATACTCCGGATTTTATGTGACGGGGAGGTTCGAAGGTTTTTTTCGGATAAGAAAATTTTGGTAAGTATTTTTAGTAGGGATTTTATTTGGTACTGAAAAAAAAATTAAAAAAATCGCGGTAAAAAAGAGATTATTGCCTTACTTAGTGTTTAGGGATACGTGTATGTGATTCACGCGCACTTGTCGTTATTGTCGTTTAATCCCTTCTGGGTATTTGCAAGGCTCCAAAATTCAGCATGGGATTTCTGAGGGTTTCACTTACTTATTGGTTCAGGGGATTTTTTGGAGTTTCGCTTCAAGCCCGAAGTATTTTTTGTGGTTTTCGTTTACGTCCCAATTCGCACCTCCCCGTCACTTGAAATTCGGAGTCCCCCCCCCTCCGGAGGGGGGCTTCAAAGCAGGACGAGACTCCACCCTCTCCCCGTATGTTCGTTCGCGCCGTTTTGTTTTGTTCACTTTTTCCCAGACCAGAGAGCCTGCTTAGAGGCTACATTTTATTGTGCCCTTTTCCCCATGGACGCTACTTTTCCTTAGATTACCACTATCTAAGGGTGACTGAAATAAGGCTATAACGGGCAGACCTACGCCGGTAAGTATATCGGGTTTTTTTCGGTAGCAAGGGGGAGCAAATGGGTCATTATCTGGCGACTCTTTTTGTTATGCCTTTTAGCGCTCCTTCTTGTTATTTATTATTACTTTTACTTCTTATTACTTTTATTTTCACTTTTCTTCATCATTATGCCGTCGTTTTCTTTTATGGTATAAGCTTTTGTTTCTTAGGTTGGACTCCAGGTCCCCGGTGAAGTTAGCGGGCCGGCTCTCGTACGAGGGTACCCCCTCCCTTTTGGCCTTATTTTAATTTTTATCATCTGTTTGTAGTGTTTAGGGTCTGTGGGCATTGCACTTTGTCCACTTACCGCCATAATAATAATAATAATAATAATAATAATAATAATAATAATAATAATAATAATAATAATAATCAGTAATAACATTTTCGAGTTCACAGGGCAGTCTTGAAAGGTTTTGGGATGAAAGGTTGTAGGTACGTGGTTGAGACCGAATGGGGACCGAATGTAATCATAAACGCACTCTGTAATCTTTTAAGTTTAAGTATGATTTTCACCGCGAAAAACTACCGTGTCATTTTGGTAAAGGTTGTTTTTCAAGAAGAGGTCTCCACCTCGAGATTTCGTAGCCGGGTAGCTGGTATAAAGAACAAGAGCCTCAATTAAAAGCTAATAAGTGACGGATCATTAGAAATAAACTGGGGGGGGGGGAGCAAAAAAAATTCCTGCAAAGGAATCTTGTCTAAAAAAGATATTGCAAAGCGGTTGTGCGTAAAAAAGTCATGCAACGGAAGGGACACACACACATGTAGCATTAAGGGCAACATAAGGTGCCTTAATCATTACAAAAGTGTCCTTTAAAGAAACTGTGAGGAAATTTTTCCAATGATATTCCATTGAGGAAGGTAAGAAAAGGCGAATCGTCATTGTCGACTTCAGCTTCGCACGATGGTTTCTCCGACGACTTCTCCGCCCTGTTGATTTCACACGTATTGGTTTCCAGACCTCGCGCTTTTTTTAGAACTACCACTGACTTTATTAGTTCTGAGTGACGTAGTGAGTTATGTGCCTTCAAAAAAACTGGCGGCAGATTTCAACTTAACGCCACCGTGGTGCTGTCAAGATAAACGGTGGCTGGTACTACTGATGATAATGATGGGTTATGGGAACGACAGCAGGTAGGAACCGGCCTGGTAAAGTGTACAGGAGGACAGCCCACTTCAACCAACACCGCATGGATTTATTTTGTCCCATTCTGGGCTGTTGTGTTCCTGTGACTGGCACTGTATTAGTAATATTATCAAATACTGAAATCAGATCCTATGCAAACTTCAATGTCATTGTCATTTACAAAGGATGTTTTTGCCCAAAATTCTGGTAGGGTAAGTTACTTGTAAACCCGGGACATCTTAAAAATAATCCAGTTAAGAGTCTCACGACCTTGTGTTCGACTGAGATTATTAATTTTTTTTTGTCGCGGACAAGTCATATGAAACGCACTAGTTATGTGCTATAAATTGATTGATGGCGATCGAAAACTATTCCTATTCACCACATGGTTAGTGGAAAATTTCATTAGAACAGGTTGTACCCCAGGTCTTAAATATGTCGAAACAATAAACAGAATCTGATAAAGCCTGTTCTGATGTTGTTCTTGTACAGATGACACCCTTACAGCGCTATATTTCCAAAACAGCACCCTTGTCGTCTCGATGCCAATAGTTCTAGTAAGAAACAATGAACTGAAGTATGGAATATGGAATATCTTGCAACATAGCGCATTTACGAGTATTAATAGTGAAACATATACTAATAAATGGAATATCTTGCAAAAAAGTCGTTTTCCTTTTTGCAAGATTTCGCATTTACTAGTAATAATGAAACATATACTAATAAGTGGAATATCTTGCAAAAAAGTCGTTTTCCTTTTTGCAAGATTTTGCATTTACTAGTATTAATAATGAAACATATACTAATAAATAGAATGTATTGCAAAAAAGTCGTTTTCCTTTTTGCAAGATTATACATTTACTAGTAATAATAAAGGATATACTAATAAATGAAATATCTTGCAAAAAAGTCGTTTTACTTTTTGCAAGATTTTGCATTTACTAGTAATAATAAAGGATATACCAATAAATGGAATATGTTGCAGAAAAGTCGTTTTCCTTTTTGCAAGATTTTGCATTTACTAGTATTAATAATGAAACATATACTAATGAATGGAATATGTTGCAAAAAAGTCGTTTTCTTTTTTGCGAGATTGTGCATTTACTAGTAATAATAAAGGATATACTAATAAATGGAATATCTTGCAAAAAAGTCGATTTCTTTTTTCAAGATTACACATTTATTAGTATATGATATTTATATTTTATATGTTGTTTTTATTAGATTTATGTAATTTTAATTTTCACTGGTAAAGTTTTTCACCCAAAATTTATTTACTAGTACTAGTAAAGTTTTTTTAAAGAGTAAGGTAAAGTAAAGTAAACTAGTAAAGTTTGCAGGTATCTGATGACCCAAGGATTTTGAATTACCTTGTGAACAGGTTTTTATAGTTGGAGAAAGAGCTCAAGAAAAATCGGTCGTGTAGGGGAGCAGGCGTTGTGAGGCTTAAGAAGGGGGCGACAGCACGTTCCCTTTTTTATTGTGCCTGTTCTCCACTAAGGAGCCTGTACAAGCTACTCTCAAATTACCTCGCATCATTTTCTATACTCATTCTCTAGCCTGCGTAGCTGGCGGGATTGTTTGCGCGAAGCTCGAGCGGCGGAGCCGCTAAGGGAAGTTTGAAAATGGTAATTTCTTATTTCTTTCTTTTTCTTATACGCCGCTCATGGTGGCTCTGCCGCCAAAGCTTTACCTTCGCATACAATACCGCCAGCTACGCAGGCTACTCCCCACCTGTGTCAGCCATGACAAGGCCAATTTTCGAGGCGAGCCTTACAAATAGTTCTTGGAATTCAATTCGGATGGATTTTTGCCTGCGCTAGAATCCCAACGAACGTAGTGAAATTGATAGTTAGTACTTTTCTTAGGATCTCGATTTTGACTTGGGCTCTTCGGTTGCGATATGTTTACTTTAAGACCAAACATTTGGGGAAAACTAGGCCATTTTTGCGAGACGCGATGTGTCAAACACTTAGATTTCGCAACTTGAAGTCAAGTGTTCGCCAAGGATTCAAGTGAGCCTTGGGTGATCAACCTTGGTGCATAGAGGTCCTAGGAGCTTACTTGGGTTATCTGGGCGCATCTCACTTTGTCTTAAGCTTTAACCAAGCTTTTGGGTAAACAAGGCTGTATTGTCAGGCGCAGTGTGTCAAAAGCATCGGTAAGTTCCTGACTTTCTTATTGAAAGTATTTGTTACTATATGCTCTCTAAGAATTTGAATGAGCAAAGGAGCTCAATTTCAAAAAGCGTGCTTTTACGCTCTTTGTCATTATAAGAAAGAACCATTTTGGGAGGCTTGGTGTGCCAGTGTAGTCAAGTTCTTGAGCTTCGAATCGGATTGAGTTGTCCCTATGCTCTCCTATGATTCGACTGAGCACAAGGAACAGCCTTTTCCGTGTAAAACGAGTCAATGTACGGGGCATAGTGTGCCAAGGGTATGGTAGTAGCAGGTAATTTTTGGAGAGGGTTGAATCCTTCAGCCCTTTCCCCATCGGAAGGGGACTTCCATGGGAAGTGGGCGTGGATGCTTGTTGAAAATTTTGAATTACACCTCTGAATTAGACTAACATGGGCTTATCTGAAGCTTATTTGACCCCATAAGCTGTTAAAAAGAAGACAGACAAAAGCTTTTAAGCTCAAAGGTCTCAAAAGCATTGTTATAAATATTTTTCGTTCTTCGCGTGCAACTCTGAATGATATTTTGATGGCTAAATACATTGGCATTGTGTCGTGAACACCCTAAGTGATATTACACCCGGCCCTAAAAAAGATGACGAGCATCCCGGAACCTTTTACATGGAAGCCCCCCTGGGCCCTTCCCATGCTACGGTACGGTTCTGCCATGTACAGTATTTACACTCTGTATATCATGGAAACTGCAGAAGTTGAAGACCCCCTGGTCCAAATCCGCTAGCGAATGTGGACCCCCGTGGGTCCACATTCGCTAGCGGATTTGTGCTCCCTTCGCGGATTTGGACCCCCTGTAAAAACTTACGCTACCAAATAACATCAACAGAAAATCTGGCTATTTGTATACAAACCACCGAAACGATTCTTACGCTCTTGAGCCTTGCCAGCAAACTATTTATCTTGGGTTTTAGAACACGGTAATTGAAAGCAAAAGATTACTGTGCTATACGTAGAAGCGTAAAAGCTAATTTATTGAAAAGCTGCCGCGCTTGAAACCGAAAATAAGATTTATATTCCTCGTTCTAAAAACGTTCCGGGAGACTGAAGACCTTCTTCTCAAAACTTGCCGTTTCAAAAGGAAATTATCGCCTTATTGAAGGGGGTCCAAATCCGCGAGAGGGGGTCCATATCCGTGGGGGTCCGAATCCGCTGTGACACCGGGCCTGACAATATGGGGTGCAATCACGCTTCTCTCTTCCTGCAAATATATTTTTACATGATGCAATGGTTAATAGCACCATAATCAGATATATTAAATCATCTGAATATTTTAAAATCTTCACTGGTAGTCAACCGCTACAAAGGTAGCAGTTTTCGACCGGCAAGTGACACGTATCAGGGTGGAGCCCCGAAGCCTTTGTCCACTTGGAGCCAGAACAAAAATACTGATTATGGCTAAATGCAGCCCTAGAGGCCCGGTGTTTCCTTCTTGAAGTCCTGCATTCTTTTAGCCCCGAGTTCGATCCGTTTCGTCACGCAATCTATTCCTCCTTGGGAGTGCGTGACGAGGCTATCGAATGTCTGGCGTATATAAGAAGAAAAACTGGGTAGAAGGAGGATCCACAACGGATTTTGTAGTGTCCGAAGGCTTTGATAAGTTCAAGTTGTTTAGCCCTTCTTCTTTAGTTCTTTTGAAAAACAATGATACTGTAAAAGGGTCCGGTAGGGGTCCCGGGTAGGGGTCAGCTGACTCTTCCTCTCCTTGTTGTTAGTGAAAAATGTGTCACGCGTTCCTGACAACCGGATACAAGTACAATATGGCGGCCAAGATACTATTAGGGCCGTGTTTAGTGGCAGTTCTTGGTTACCTCGCTTATCAAGAGCTAACTTTTGTAACAACGGAGTTCTCATTGAAGATGCTTATACCTGCGAAGCGTTCTGAGGTGTTTCAACTGTTGGATAATCCTGAATTTTATTTGAAAGTTCATCCGCTTTGGTGAGTCAGCAATCTTATATATCACTGAGTATCATGTTTAAGAAGTGTTTAACGGACAAACACGGTTTCAAGTGCTTTTTGAAAGCACTCTGACTTTTTAATAAGAAAGTCACAGATGTGGGAACATGCTATGAGTAGTGCGTAGATATCATCTGCAAATAATAGAACTTATCAATCTTGGGTATAGATAGTTCTACTGCTGCATGGAGAGTTTCGCTGAAGTGCACCTCCCATAGTCTCTACAGCTGCTTCACGCGGGAGCGGCAGTCTCTCTTTCAGTTGCTACATTTTGAAGAAGGTTTCCGTAGGAGCAGAACTCTGACCCACTCTTCTGCGTGTGTTTAGGAGTTGCATTGTTTTCTGTCCTTTGTTCTATTTTGTTTGACGTCATTCGCGACTGTTGGTTTAAGATAGAGGGTTCCTCCTGTGAGTAGACCATCTCAAATGGGCGGTACGCAGCTCTTACAAGGTCTTCTCTGATTTGCTGAGAAAACAATAGAACAAACAACAAAACAATGGACCCTAGCCCTTAAAACAAATAGAGCTGCGTGATACCAAGGTCCAATGAAATTAGAGGCTGTAAAGAGCTGCCTGGTATCTGCTCAAATCACCCCAACTATCTTGAATTGAAACCTATTTCCTGTGGATGCTGCTCTCCAGTAATTTACTACTCGCTATCTTGAACTCCCATTATTTCGAACAATTTCTGGTTTCCCTTGCATGGGGTTCCAGGTTACTTGCAATTTGACAAGTGACAGGGAGGTGGGATTGAGGCTTTGATTTATTGCAGCAGTAATATACCTAGGAAGAATGATATCATAAAACCCAAAAACTACCTGTCACTCACACTCACACTACTCAAAAGATTACTTGGCAACTTTAAACTGCCAGAATGCCAAAATTGCTAATATCACACCCCAAAGAATCTTTCATCCCTGTGGGGCTACTCTGTGAATGTTTGGGTGGGGTTGCACTACTAGGACTCTGAGACCCTTAACCTATACTAGACCATCTTCAGTTGCATTTTGCAACCCTGTTGTAGACTAGACATCTCAAATCCCTACCCCTGTCTTGCAAAGTGTCAGTTCCTCTTCTAGACTATTTTTCTTCATACCACTGGTCAGTTTCCTGATAAACAATATCTTTAGTTATTATTATATTTATAGAAAACACTCTGATTTCCGTACCCTATCACAGACTGAACTGGATTCACAAATTAAAAACAAGTCACGTGGACCTCCTTGAGAAAACTTAATGACAGGATGTTGGAGATGTTTCCATTATTCTCATCTTGTAGTTATCCCTGAGACTATGCCCTCCTGTCCACCTGTTGGAAATAACACATTACTATAACTATTATAACTATAACTCCCCTCCACCTAATACAAAAACTTTTGATAGCTGCCTGCACCCTCAAAATAACTTTCCTGCCATAATGTTTCACCAAGCAAAATGAAAACAGAGCCTGATTGCAGCTTAAGGCCACGGGTGAGAAACTAAATCGTCACTATTTATTTATTTGAAAGCGTTAATGCACGAAGTGCGACGAATGGTAGCGACATTGCGCGAAATATTCGTGAATAGGCTCCAGTAAAACTTTCAGTTTCTGAATCAATAATTGCACGTGCGTTAAATCGTGTGCTGCATGCGGAGTTGTGATTTGTAAGCATTTTTAAATAAAAACTGTC
>Ga0126336_10000739_pt1 | contig 14765 bp, 10 predicted proteins | sample SidCmetagenome_FD_92530 | JGI IMG/M metagenome (GOLD analysis project Ga0126336, IMG submission 92530) | Coral microbial communities from El Islote,Puerto Morelos, Mexico - Siderastrea C C metagenome | ecosystem: Host-associated > Invertebrates > Cnidaria > Coral | place: El Islote,Puerto...
CAGCGAGAAGTTTGGCTGTTGGAGATTCTGAAATTTATGTGTTACTGTTGAATAATGGTTAAAGATAGTCTGTTGAAGCTTTATTGGTTTACATATTCAGATTGTTCTTCATTTATCTCGCCGCGTGGCGCAACACGAAATTGCAAAACCATTTCCGGTTTTTACGGCTTTCCAAGGCTGAAATATAGCGTTGTTCAAAGCACGTTAAAAGATCCGATAGAAAAGAAGGTTACCTGATCTTAGGAAAGGCATTTAAGCTCGGGTTAAACGCGGTTCACTCGTGGTTTTGACATGATTCAAGACAGCTCGAGAAAAGAAATAATAGGAGTTTATAAAAAGTGCTTCGAACTGTATTTACACCTCACTGCGTTACTGTGGTGAAGCGAGTATTCTTCACGAAAGAGAAGCGAGTATCCTGCACAAGTTAAATATTTTCCCCGTCCTCATTTACATTCATGCATAAACTGAAGAAAAAGTTCACTTGTCTTACGGAGCGGAAAACAGCTGATTGCATGAAATTCTTCTTGCACTTGTCGGCTGCAAGCAATTCCCCATTTTCAAAGCTTTAAAAGCCCGATTTAGATTCTGCGTTATTCCCAATGACCACTATTCTGATCCAAGTTAATTTTTTACCAGAAAACACTGCTAAGATAATGGGCTTTTTTACTTGAACAAAAAAACAAGAGCTAAACTTGTTGTTTGCTCAGCGGTCCGCATGTAGTATTAGTTCTTAATAGTATTACTGACTTCGTTTATGACCCACAGAGAAACGGGGGAAACGCCTTCCAAGACAAACACATCTGTAATTCTTTATTATTCAAGCTCAGAAGGAATTCATATTGAACAGCGGCAAGAAATCAACAAATACGGTTCCAGTTCATAATTCTTCAGTTTCAAGACAAACTACTGCTCATTTGCTCAAGCATTTTGCTATAAATACAAAAATTAAAGCAAGACAATGTTTCGATATCGCTGACATGATTATCAAGACTGAAATAGTGATAAAGTGAAAAATTGTCAAGAATAAGAATACCGCGAATTTGAATCCGTAAGCCTGCGTAATCTTATGAATCAGTTCGTTCCTATGGATTATGCACGGATCTAGTGATAGCACGACGGCAAAATCGTTGTTGTTGGTAGCAATCAGTGTTCGTTGAGTGGAAGTTTAGTTTCCCCATCCATTCCATGCTCAAGATAATTCAGGGACCACTCGTCCAGTGGACTTGTGGACTCAGTTCATTTTAATACTGGCTCTTACCTGTGCGGCCCGTCACAAACAAAATAGATGTCACCCAAATCTAATAGCGAGCACGTAGTTTGTCCTGATAATTATTTTCAAACAGTCTGCTTTTTTTCCAAGTTGAGAGTTATCCGTTTTTCGAAGTAACAATAAACTCAAGTTCAATAATTAATTAAAAAGAGTTCTTTAAATATTCCACTCGAGGTGATCGAGACCTCGAGGATTCATATCTGAATAGCCAACTGGCCAAATGCCGGAAATCGTGGGCTCAGTCTTTTCTCGGAGAAAAGATTTCGCCATCAAATGGCACTTGTTCCCTCGACTGTGCAATATACTTGTGTTGTGTGTTTGTAAACAGGTTAACCTTCATTTGGTGAAGACTTTGCATTCTAGAAATTTGCGTGGGTTGCATAAAAGGTGTCAACTGCAATATAAGTGTGTTATGTCACATTAACCTAGCAAAAATGATTTACCTCCCCACGAGTCTTCCTGTAACACATCATTTTGACCATCAAATCCGTGTGCGTAAAGGTCTGAGATTGTGTCTTTGTATTAGTCTTCGTAGTAGTCTTTGTATTCCCAAAACTAAAAACAAAAACTAAAAACAACTTGCATATGAGAATAAAATGTCCACGGACATTGCGACTGAAAGCATAAAACAAGTTACGCAGTCGTCAAATGACCAAAAAAAAAACGGATTGGCAAATCAGATAGGCGCAAAATGAACACACCCAAGTGTGCTCAGTTGTAATGTTTGGTCCATTTTCAGGCACCGTTCACACTGCGCGACTGTTTGGTGGTCCCTTAATCTACCTCAAGCCCAGCACCAGTAAGTACCTGGAGGTGCTGATCTCCGTTTGTCTGTACTTCATCAGAAGCGAGTATTCCAGCCACCTACAGATTCAACCTGAGGACATTAATGGCAATGTGCAGGTGCAGATGGCAAGCACTGAGTTCCTGCTTGGCGTCATGTGGCAGCTGGTTGAGATAGTCAAAGAAAGCGGTGCTGGATTTGGAACGTACATAAGTGACATGTTCTCGCGTTGTAAAGTCCAGAAAGCATTGCTTCATTGTCTGTTGTCATTGCTATATGAGCGAACTGGAGTTAGAGGTTCTAGTTCCGCTAAATCACCCTCGCCAACCTTGAAGACTTCTCATGTTCACGCGAGCTCGGAAATCAGCCAATCACAAGCGCGAGCCTTTCAAGTGAAGCTCCTCAAGCTTGTTCAATCGGTTCTCATTCTGGAGTCCAACATTCGCACCGCTGTAGCTATTTCCCATGATAATTCCGCGGGTCACGGGTCGCCGCCATCAAGCAAACGCGAAAGCCCGGCGAAGGTCTCCGATGAAACGAAAATTACGCAGTCTTCTCATCGATACATCCCCGGGAAGTCTTTAGCGGAGCAAGGCATGCTGCTGTCAGCGGTTCTTCACGGGTTCAAGCATGACGAGCACGATATGCATTATGAATGGCTGCAGTTCGTGATCACGTGCTTGTCACACATGGGAATGCAGCTGCGCGCGTGGGTCGTGCCTGTTGCTGAGCACTTGTGTCGGATTCTTGAGCGACTGACAACTGTTTACTCGAAGGACAGGGATGTAAGGGTCGCAAGAAAAGACACTGGTGATAAGTTGGGGAAAAGGTGCGCAATATCCCTTTACTATTTACTGCTTATGGGCATGCTCGATTGTCAAATGTTTCAGCTGACAGTTAACAAATTCGTCCAGTGTCAGTTAACAGTTAATCAGGGGCTGGATTCATGAAGCCCTCTTAAGATAAGATGTCCTATGTATTGTTGGAAAACAAAAGCCTACAGGCCTATTGTTAAGAAACAATACTTAGGATTCAACTTGACTTAGGACAGTTTTGTGAATCCTGTCCCAGTATCTCGTCTATCAGTTGAAATGTCCCTTGTTTCTCACCGTACTCTTTAGTCGGCCTTCAGTTGATGGTAAGAGATATTGGTAAGTTTTGTTGAAGCTAATAGTCCAGTTTAAAAGACCGCTGGATAAAAAGACAAAAGACGCAGTTATACAAGGTAAGTCTCAATCTGAAGTAAAATATTCACAAATACTAATAGGAAAGTGCTGAATTTTAAAGCAAAACAATACACAGAGTTGTAAATAGTTCGTCGTCTCACTGGTATTTGTACATATTTTACTACAGAGTGAGACTAACCCTGTAAAAATGCGTCTTTTGTCTTTGTATTCAGCTCGAAATTGTACTATTGTATTGTTTTCAGAGCTGCTTTTCGCTGTTTGTTAATATTTTCTTCTAAAAGTGTAAGTTTCGCTGCTCATTGTAAAGAGTTACAAGTAACTTTCTTTTACAGTCAACCTGAGGCGGACAGTTTCAGCGTGCCGCCAGACTACGTGGTTACATTGTTGGAAGGCCTTCAATCCATTTGCCACTACTGTCTCCGTGACGACACAGGGCCCATGTCCCCAGTCCTCTCGCTGAAACCCCGGGCCGCTCGATCCAACTCCAGCCCAGCCTTAAATTCTGAAGGTATCCAGTCCAGTGCTAGCTCGGTTCAAATCTTCACCAATCTGCTGCACGCGTTTTCAGTGCAGTCCGCACCGGCCTGTGATGTGCCTAGTGTGGAATTACCAAAGCACATCTTGGACGCACGAGAAGGCTTGTTGAGTGTTCTACCCAAGATATTGTCCTCACTTTTTACGGTCTGGAGCACTTGGAGCCCACAGAGAGCTGATTCGACTGGTCAGCGGCTACCCTCTGAGTGTCCGCTGAATTTGATGGGCTCTCCAAAGGTAGGAATTTGTTTATATTTTATGCCTCCGCTTTTTTAATGAAGAGTTCATTATCTTAGAACTACGAAGGTCGAAGGTGCTGTCATCGAAACGATGAAACAAGGCCCCCTTCTGGCTGCTTCAAAGATGACATGTCTCAGTTCGTACGCAATCGCCATTTTCAGGAACTGGATGTTCATTTTTGTTTGTTTGTTTGTTTTTAACCTTTTTTCGAAGAGTATCCTTCATAAACAAAACAAATAGTGTTAGCTGCCAAACAAACATATTTTTCTCTTCACGCCTTTCTTTTCAACTGCTGATTTTGCTAACAACTCAGCGACGGTCTTTCTCTCAAACAATGCTTCACCTGTAGTTCACATTTCATTTATGTTCTTTCATTTATCCAACATCCACGAATATAAGTTAAACTAGTTCCCAGTGGTATTGATAGCTTGGGTGGTAAGAGCATTGCACAGGTATCGCAAGGGAGTTCGAGTCCTGACAAGTCTTTTCGCTCTTAACAATCATTTTGTTACTTTGTGATGTAAAAGAGTATTTCCCCTGTGTTGATTTTCAGGCGGTGCGTCAACAGATTCTTCAGTTACTCACCCCAGTCACCATGAATCACACTATTGTATTCCTAGCCTCGCTTGCAGATGTCTGGTACCAACGGCGGAGGCGAGAGGGATCTGGATCCAAGGTGACCAGAGGTATCCCGGTGGCCTCCGAGGAACAGATCATTGTAGTTGACATTGTGTACGCTATCAAGGTAGAACATGCTTTGATGTAACTTTTTAACAGTGTCACACTGACGGAGGGACTGCTGTCCCAAACCGTCTGCTGTTCTGAAGACCTTAATCGCAAAACAGTACCTTTTCCGCGAGAAGCGCAACAACAAGCGGTAACAAACATCAGTGGTCGTAAGTGGCCCTGGCATTGTATGACAACAATCGAACTATTGACTTTCTTGTATCAACTGCGACGCACTACGTCATTCTCTGGTGAGAATTTGTACAGACTTAACACTACCATTTCTTTGCAGGCACTCTCAGTGGAAGACATGATTGACAATGTCAAACAGATCCTACGCCAAGTTGTCACAAGCAAAGACAAGTCCACGCCCACACAATCGGGTCTGGAGGTCAACATTCTGCAGTTCCTATACGAGTATTTACAGAAAGCTTCTGAGAGTCAGTTGATTGTCGTGCGTTCTTCGCTGTTGTCTCTCATGAAGGAAGGACTGCAACTCAACTTTCCTCCAGCTCTGTTTCTTTTGTTGGTTATCCTGCGATCTTATGTGCAAAATATTCCCTTACAAGAAGACAAGAAGATCCGCAAGGAGCTGCAGGTGAAAAATGTTGTTCTGTTGAGTTCTATCGCCTGTTTACATGTAGCTTTTAAAAGTTCTTCGTTTGCATCTAAAATTATCGCGAACTAAATTAACGCTGAAGAGAAGGTAACATTTCCAAGTGAACAAAACCAGGAATCTTCAGTTTGTGATGAAAGGAAGACCAAATTTTAATTCCAAAGGAAATGTTGAGAATGTCATTTGTGGGAGCGAAAATGAACGTAAAAGTACTAAAAGAGTATATTACACGACGGCGCGAAGACATGAATTTTATTTACGAGTGGTAAAAACAATATTTTACGAACAAGCGCAGCGCGTGAATAAAATATTCATTTTTACCACGAGAAAATAAAATTCATATCTTCAAGCTGCCGTGTAATTTCCTTTCATTATAAAGACAAGAGTATTTTTGCACAAACAACAGTGTAAAAATGTGAAATAATGTCATCGATAGTGAGGATATGGAAAATGCGCCAGTCGAGTCACGGATGTAGTTTCGTATGAACTTCACGAGTGGTCTAAGTGTGGCCAAAATATGTACTATGCTAAACAGAGAAAGCTTTTTGCAGTTTTCATTCAATTCATTCTAATTTCTAGGACATAACTCAGCGTTTAGTAGAGGCGTGTAACGCCGTGGCGGGTTCATCGCTGGAAAATGCTGCCTGGTTCAGACGGAGTCTAGCTGTCATCCCTCAACCGGACGTCACCTCTGACCAATCAAGTAACGTTGAATCTGAAGTCTCTGAAATCTCGGAAGCTGAGCCCCCGGTAACACCTACTACTGTGCCCAGCGGTAACGGAAGTAGCAATACAAGTAGTTATAGTACCCAGGCTCTTTGCGTGTTGGCGGAGGTGCTCGCCCCAGTGCTGGACATGGTTTTTGGAAGTGATGAGAAGGAAAGAATGACCAGTTTTCTGACGACTGTGATGTACAATGTCACGCCTTTCCTAAAGAACCACAGGTTTGTTATCTCCAAGAATACTTTAGTCTCTACGGTTAATCTTGGAAGTTACTTCTTCGATCGAGGTCGAACTTAAACATTTTATCCACAGATTCAAGAGTTTTATTGTACAACAGACCAAACAACGACACAGGAAAACTCGATAGCTTTTATTGGATTTGTCACATTTTTGGTTTTATTACAGACTTTAAATGGTAGAACCGCGTGACATGACTCATATTTTCAATTAGGAAGGAAGAGTTTAAAGTTTTTGGCAGTGGCCGGCCTTTTGAAGAGTTTCAGCAATCACGCAACTTCCATGAAATCCACAATGTTTAGAGATACTTTTGGTTTGTGTGAGTAAATGTAAGATTTCAGTTTGAAGATTTCTATCAAAGAAGACATATAATTGCTTCTCGTACCCCCATTTTAAATCTTTCCTTTATTGTTGTTGCTGTTTTAGTCCGCACAATGTGCCGAGCTTCCGCGCCTGCTGTAGCCTGCTAGCCTCCTTGAGTGGGTACCAGTACACTCGGCGCGCGTGGAAGAAAGACGTCATGGAGCTGTTATTGGACCCGAATTTCTTTCAAATGGACATCACGTGCATCGGGAGCTGGCGAACGATTATTGACAATTTGATGACGCAAGACAACACGTCATTCAAAGAGCTCATGACACGCGTTGCTGGACTCAGTCAGAGTGCCTCTATTAACATCTTTGCTAACAGAGAACAGGTGAGCTTCTAACTTCACCAATATGTAATTTTATTTTTATTTATTTATTTATTTAAATCAATATTTATACAGGAGTATCCAGTTTAGCATAGCTAGTTATGTAAATAAAGGAGGCGAGCCAAATATCGCTTCCAGCTGCCACGATGAAAAGTGGTAACACAGTGACAAACGTGAATTTTATTTAAGCAATGTCATGGTGAGCCTCTGCACAGAAGTACTAAGAAATACGTGACCTACTCGAGGAAAATCCTGCGCAGGAGGAACCAATAACCCATTACCTGACAGTGACTAGACAAACTAACTCTTGAAAGTTATATAGGAGAGTTAACTAACGTTGCACATATTTCGCAGGAAATGGAGCAGCGAGCTCAACTTCTAAAGAAGCTGTCGTTTACAATCTTCTGTAGCGAAATGGACCAGTACCAGTATTTGCTGCCGGAAATTCAAGAGCGTCTCGCGGAGAGCCTGAGGCTACCCCAGTCCCCAGTCGTCCACGAACAAATCTTCCTCTTCTTTCGTGTGCTGATACTGCGCGTGTCCGCACAACACCTGACGCCGCTGTGGCCGACGATCTTCTCTGAAGTGGTGCACGTGTTGCTACAGATGGAAAGTGACCTGAGTTCCGATGGCAAATCACAGAAGCAGCGAATGGTCATATCCGAAATGCTGCTTGGCTCAAACGGTTATTTAAACTACAGTCAGGAAAAGTGGTTGGGTTTGTACCTCGCGGTGTGTAAGCTCCTCGATTTGTGCCAAGCGTTACCGAGTGATTATTTATCGCAGTTTCAGTTGTATCGCTGGGCGTTCGAAGGTGAAGCTTACAACATGACCGCAGGGGAAGAGAAAGTCCCAGTTTTCAAGCCTCACATAGCTCGCTTGGAAAAGCTGCTTAGAAGAAAGAGAAGAGATCAGAGCGAGATCGAGGAACTCCAGCGTGTTCCGGGACATCCATTACTGACTATGTACCAGATTAAGTCCCTGGACCAACTGCTTCCCTTTTTTCAGTGCTTGTCAAGAAACTGGTTCGCTAACTGCGCCGAATCTCAAGACAGGAGCAGCAAGTCTAAGAGCACGCAGGGTAGGAGCTTGTTGGAGAGAGTTGTGGAGAGAGATTTTCTTGAACCTCTCGTCGTTGATTAAGTTTGTGAGTGAACAGCTGAACGTTTTTTTTTTCAAGACCCAGAGTACATATCTGCTCCTGAACTGAAGCTTGCAACGGTTCAGAAACATTTGAATATTGAAATTTTATTTTGTACAATAATTGAAAAGCAAACAACACACCGCATGAAAGTTCTGTTTAAGGTTTAGAATAGAAAATTTAAAATTTAAGATAAGATCCTAATCTTATCATTAAAGTAAAACCATATTTAAAATAGATTTTCTAGTTGCGTTAGATTTCCCAGAAATTAGGAAAAACGTGTTACAATTTGGAAGAATTTTTCTTGCTAAGAATATTTTTACGCTGTTTACAATGTTATGTAAAAGAAACTATCGTCAGTCGTAGCTCATACAAAAGGATCTATAATTGTTATTCATTCGCGTCTTTGCTGTTACAAATTATTAGCGACTCAAACATTTGCGGAAAATGACGTTTTGTTGCAAGTTCCATTCTGTCCTTACTTAATTTGTTAAATTAGTTAATAGAATCTCTGTCTTAACCAGTTGGAAAGAATTTTTAATCACTTGATGTTCGTGCAGAGCAGAAACTGTTGACGCCTAGTCGAAGATCGAGAGGGTAATACCAATTGATTGATTGATTGATTAATTAATTAATTAATTAATTAATTACCTTTTTATTCCGATTGAATTGGTATTTGGAAACCTTAAGGTGATGTTACACGGGACGATTCGCAACGACGATTTTTAGGGCAAGTCATTGTCGATCGTCTTCTAAGGTATGTTGCACGGGACGATTTTTAGCGCAATGTGCACGCGAAATCCGTTGGCAGAAGACGTGTTACACGGGACGTTTTTTAGCGCAGCGGGCGCAGCGAATAGGGTTTGGGGGTAGGTGTTGCGCAAAAATTGACGACAGGTATGTTACACGAAACAACCTGAGGAAAAATCGTGATTTGGCGTTGCAAGTTTTTTATGTTGGTTCAAGACTGACTTGCAACGCAAAAGCTGCGCAGAAAATCGTCGGCGGACCCATCAATATCATGATTCGGCATCAACTATTAAGCTAGACAGCTAGACTCCGTCTACAAAAGTCGTCGTTGCAAATCGTCCCTTGTAACATCACCTTTAGGTTTTATTGAGAGAGGAAAACCAGAACACCCTCGAACGGAGGCGAGAACCAACAACAACTGAACCCACTTATGACGCCAAGCCCTTTTCGAACTCAGGCCACTTTGATGGCCTTCTTTGACGGTGCTACTACTGCATCAACTGTAGTTAGTTCCAAGCTTTTGAGCTAATTCTAAATACACAGCATGATGAATTGTAACGATTAAGGCAATTCCTCAGTATTACATTGCGCATCACTACTGCGCATTATTTATTGCTTCATCAGCACGTACACGAGCGCGCGCGTATTCTGAGCCATGCAGGTTGCCTCTTGGACCAAGTTTTCCAAATAAATAGCTTGCTATTTCGTCCATAACGAGCACTGTGACCTATCATTTTATTTGCACAATTTTGGTGGAAACATTTCCTCTTTGAGTTAAGAGTTAAAAAATTTCCTTGGTGAGAAAAAAGTTTTCGCTAAAAACGCTTACATACCTATTACTCAAGAGCATTAAATTATAGCCTTGAGATCATGCATTGCATTCGTTATGTAACCATAGAAACTGTTTTTGTAGAGATTTCGTTATATTAGGTATCAAGCTGTTTGGCATTCGCACTTCGTCTTGTGAAAAAAAAGTTTTTTGGTAAACTCGTTGTTTAAAGGATTTGGCATGTTTTGCTTAGGCAATTTATGCGTCGGGAAGGCGACCCCATTTTGAGATAAACTTTACAAGTTCAGGTGACATTTCTAATTTTGACAGTTCGTTTTAAGCATAAGGGTTAAGAAGTCCAAAGGTTGTAATATAATCAAATGCAAGGTAAAGAATGCAATTTCAAAGTTAAGAATTTGGATTATTACGAGGAAAAATCGTACGAGCAGGAAATCTTATTTTAGCAAACAACAGTAAATTCTAAGTACCTTTGGTGAGGTATCACATTTGGTATAGATAACTCCAAACAGGAATGTTTTTAAATAACCACTTTATTTAAAGAATAAACAACTTTTCGACTAGAACATACTGGGTGTTCACTGTTTCCACTGATGTTGTTTCTTGTCACGTAACTTAAGTAACCCATGCTTGATACATCGAATCAATTTGGAATGGAAGATAAGCAACTCGTCTCACACGGAAATCCGTTCGACAGAAGGAGTTAATGACGGTAAAAGTGTCTACGAAGTTAAAAACAAGTTGAGCTTATTTGAAAGGCCTTGTAAAATCAGGAATGTTGGTGTTTTCGCTTTAGTCATTCATTATCTCGTTACAGAGATATTGAAGCTTTTTTGCATTATGCAAATTAGCAAATTGATGATTAAGAATATCTCTAAGAAGAATGGGTTAAGGTGATTGAAACTTGGCACCAGTATTTTGCCTTAAGACCCGTATGGCGATGTGGCCATGACAACTTCTCGGTTCCACCCTTTTTCTATATTGAACGGAACATTACCATTTGTGACTCTACAATGAACAAGAGGTGATCCTGTTTGAATCACATACAATGCCCATATTCTGCCAAGTCTTCTCATTAATCATTGAAGAGTGTAGTTAATATGTTTATGAAGCCCCAACAAGGAGTATGTTGTTGACTAAAACTACAAGCACTAGTAAACATGCCAAAAATCCGTCCTGACAAGAATCTTATTTCTCCTCACAGTATCACAACTTGATCAAAGAAGGTCGTGAGAATAAACGAAATGGTCATTAAAGATAAAAGTCTTGACGTTTGAGGAGAACAATGAGAAGAACATGCATGTTGATATTGAGGTTAAGAACGTAAGGAAAAACAGTCCTTCGCGGAACTCATTGGACGAGTTTTTCGTCTCCGTTTTCGGTATGCGTGTTTTCTGGACAAAATTGTTGGTCATTAAGATTCCTCGGTCTGTTAATTACTGGCACAGACTCGAACGCAAAGAAAACGAAATGAAAAAAGGTTCACTAGCAAACCTCGGAGTCAAGAAAGATCCTTGATATATCGAAAGTGGCCTATTCGGCTGCCTGTTCTTCCTTTGTTGTCCCACCTCTATTAATACGTTTGTGCGTCACTTCGGCCGCTATTGTGAGCGTGGGACGTTTATAGTATTCGCGCTTTGTCGCAAGCTAAGTTTACCACTCGAGATCCATAACCTCCAAAATAGCTCCTGCACGCTATACCTGCCTATGTCTTATTTGGTTTCTTTGTTTGTTTGTTTGTTCGTTGGTTTGTTTGTTTCTTCGTTGTTGTTGTTGTTTTGTTTGCAATGTTGAAGAAACGTGAAGTAAGAAGCGAGGATAGGGACAGCGTACGCGTAGAGATCAATAAAGCCCGGATTAGAAAAGTGTTGGGCGCAAACAGCAGCGTCAAAGACTTGGATGTGGACGGCCCGCAACACATCCATGAAGTAAATGAAATCTAATCACGTTAATCCTTGAGTTTCCAAGCGTTATTTACCTTACAGGGTAAGTTAGAAAAACATCTATGTATGGCATTTACGGAGAGGTAAGAATTCCCAACACATATTTTCTACGTTCGTTTAATTTGAACGCAAAAACCGACAGAAGATTTTGTGCGCAGACACAACGCAGGTGTGCGAACGAGGCCTTGCATGGAACAAAAGGACTCCAGTGAGTATGAGGGAAAGCTAAAAGCCAACTCCCTTTCCTCTTTAAGGCGTTGCTATTTTACTGATAATACACAGGTTCTTAAATTACATGAGTTACTCTACTCTCAAATATGTTACAAATATCAATTTTTACAGACGCAAACTGTATGCACGAACGTTTACTGCCTAAGATAAAAACTCTTCAATCTGTAGTTCTATGCCACATAGTTCTCCAGCATTTCAGCAAATTTTCAGCTTAAAGTTCACAACAACTTGCAAACAATTGACTTTTTCCTATCCTTTTTTAACTCCCGGTACTTATCTCCACTCTCGTTCCCAAGGTCTCTCTTCTTCCTGCCCCCTGAATTTGGAAAAAGAGAACCTTGGGAATAAGGCTGAGTCAACTTTGGAATCCTTAGAACTCAATGCGACGCGTTACCCTTGTTTACATATCAGTGATTTGAAATTGCCGAAGATTGCTCCTTAATTCCAACGTTGAAGACGGTATAAGGTATGAGTGTAGCTGCTCCAAGTTAATAACTCGGTTATCTTCGGGAATCTTTAGAGTTCTAGATCTGAGAACAGATGTTCTCATAATTCCGTGGATTTCTCTTTCAGATTCGGGCTTTACTGCTTTGTACTGTCACCAAACAGAACTCTAACTCTGAGAATGATTGCTCTTATAAGTTTCTATTCTTATGTCAGAATTCCCGTATGTTGATGCGCCTGCGGTGTCAAATTCACTTCGGCTCGGTTCTGTGTCAAAGTTCACTTGGTTATTTTTCCTTAGATGGAGAATCTATGAAATAAAAACATACTCAATCATTAAAAATGAAGATTATGTACAAAGCTCACCATAAGTCAGAAAATTTAACAAAATTCACTGAATATTACATATCAACAATTATTGTTAAGTGACATAATTTGGCTTCAGATTTTATCAAGGCTACTTCTTCGTTCGCAAAACAAGACGAGGCAACCTAATTTCGCGTGAAGCCTGGAGAGACTGGGGAGGGGGTGGGGAAGAGGCTCATATGAGTTTGATTCCCTCTCTTTTCCGACGCAAAGGTTCTTTTGCCAATCAAGCATGAAAATCGGTAAGAACTCATCCACGGGGTGTAGGGGCTTAAAATTTCCCAGTCTTTCTTGGTTGCCCTAACATACATGATGGAATCGAACGGTTCTTTATATAGAGGTTGAGGTCGACGAAGAAACCTCTGTTCTTCGAGTATAAATTTCGCTTTCCCCAAGCCCCCCTCGATCAACTTTTAACATACTTAATTAACCTTAAAGAGGGAGGAGAGAAAATACAGGAAAGAGGGAGATCAAAACCTGTTCTCACCTTTGGTACAAAGAGAAGACAGATGGTAGACGTAGTTCCCACGAACACGATTGATCTACCGACTAGCATCTCAAGAGGGGGGTATGTTACCACAAACTCGACCACAAGCGCCAGACAAGAGAACATAAACACGTTGTACACCGCTAAGCCAATGTTCTTGGAATCGTTAAGGGCCGGATAGTGAACGTTTCTCGTTTCCCAGGCCAGAAACACGCCGAATATTAACAGAATCCCTTTGAAGCCGCAGATTGACATCACCCAAGTCATGTGATAGCTGGAGGTACATCGATAGATCCAGAGCTCTTTCAGAACATCATTGTCATTACTGTCAGCCTGAAAAAAGAGTACAAAATGAACGGTAGAAGAAACCAATCCGGATATCGTCCAACTGCAGATAACTGATTTCTCTCTAAAGAATAACGTGTTGATGAGCAGTCGTCTCCTCTTTCTTGTAAGCTAACACTTGTGGGTTATGCGGCCTCCAGGCCGTCATGAATCTCGATTTATGCAAATTATGAGCTTTTTGACTGATTCGTGTTATTTTTAGCAGGTTTCAAACATAACATCGCAGCAACCTAAGAAGCTCAATATAAATTAAGAATGTTTTGCTATCATAAGAGAACGTTAAACGGAAAAGAGGAAGTGTTAAATGATATGTTTCTTAATATATTGAAGGAAAACGCGGGAATGACCAAAATCAGCCGGTAATTTTTATTCTGATTTATTTGAAGACGGTGTTACCGGGTTTTTTTTTTCTAAATTTGCCTCAAGTTGTGCAGGATGAGTAAGTTCAAATCATTACAGTCTCGCTATTAAGTGGCTGATTGGATTTAAAATCAAGGGCTATGCGTTACTTTTTCCAAGGTAACAGCTGTTGCTAGGAAACCCAAAGAATTTTTGGTCATATACTACACCATCATAAAAGATGGTATAGTATGAAAGAAATAGAAGCTTGTCTCCTAGGCGAAGTTTTGATTTAAAAAGATTCATTTCAAGGCCAGAAAACTCCTCGAAGTTCCTTGTAAAGAATTTTTCGCTGTTTTCCTCCATTTTGAAACATTGACAACCACGGCGTGAGAAACTTGTAAACTCATTTCATTAATCAAATTTGGGCGATTTTCCTGCACGAGGTAGCTTTCCATTATATTTTCAGTTTCAGTTTGGTTATATTTTAGCGTAATCTTTAACAAAAACCACATCCCACAAGTGTCTCATAAAATAGTTTTTAGCCAAGATACTGCGTCAGATAACCAGGTGCCATTTTGATTTACCTCCTCGTCAATCATCTGAAGTTCTATAGTCATTGGATCAACTCCCACCCAAGTTGACAAGATAATAACGTCAATGAACCAACCGGCACACAGCCTAAGAAATAGACTCATGTTACTCAATTTGCCAATCTGAAAAAGATCCAAAATATCATTTGTTATTGTTATGACCACGATGATGACGATGATGATGATGATGATAATGATGATGGTGGTGGTGGTGGTGATGATGATGATGATGATGATGATGATGATGATGATGATGATGATGATGATGATGATGATGATGGTGGTGGTGGTGGTGGTGGTGGTGGTGATGATGATGATGATGGTGATG
>Ga0126336_10000740_pt1 | contig 14764 bp, 8 predicted proteins | sample SidCmetagenome_FD_92530 | JGI IMG/M metagenome (GOLD analysis project Ga0126336, IMG submission 92530) | Coral microbial communities from El Islote,Puerto Morelos, Mexico - Siderastrea C C metagenome | ecosystem: Host-associated > Invertebrates > Cnidaria > Coral | place: El Islote,Puerto...
AATTCAACGCAAGAGATAAGCTCTGTGTAATCACAATGGTGATTGTAAACTAGACTACGCGTTATAAACTAGGACTAGCAGTCCCTTCTGTTTTAATAGGGAATATCGTGCGAAAAGAGCATGAGAACGCACGTTGCAAAAACCTCCTTCGTCCCTCGACGCAAAGATAGCAGAAACGTTAATGGATATGCCAGCGAATTTAGTATGACAGATTGTGCCATGTGTGATATTTTCATCTCATTCATCAGTTTATCATCTCGGTCGGTACTTTGTCGTCTTACCCTTTGTCTTTTCAAGTCGTAGAAGTCTCTCATATCCCTTCGCATTGCATTGGCTCCAACAGTTTGAGAAGCGCTGAAGTTTTCACCGACCGTCCGTTTGATCAGGCGAGCAAGATCAACAACGCTTTGTCAGAAAATTCGAACTCTTTCGATTGATAACGGGATAAAAGCGTCGCACAGGAAACACTTTTAATCACACGCAATGTATTTTTTCCGATGTTTCAGCCATAATTCGCCATTCTAGAAGTGAAAAATATATTCCAACTTCCCGGCACCAGCATCTCTGAACAAAAACAATCACGGGAAATACAGAAGCGTACATTGTAACGATTAATTTGATTGGTATTCGTCAGACAATGCCTCAATGGTGATTGGTTAGGTTGCCTCGCAAGTAAAACAATGGGAAAGGAATGTCGAACTCGGGTAAGCAGGCGTTTGCGGGGAGGAGGGTAATACGACTCCCCGAAAAACGACTGCGTGGGAGCCTAATCTCTCTGTTAATAGGAAATAGTTTCCAATGTCTGATCATCCCAAGATGCTTACGTTGTAAATTCAAACAACTCTTTGTCGTCTTTTTTCTGTAGAGGTAATGGTTGCAATCTGCTTTCGATCTTGCATTGTGTGGAACTGGGCTTGGAAGGATCTAGAATAACTCATTCATCATCCCCTGAAGACAACTTGGATTGAAGATAACTTAAAACAAACCACGACAAGTTCGAGTGAGTAAATCAAAGATAAAAGAATTAAAAAGAAATTTAACTACACCACCCTATTTATGCGGTACTATATATATTCCAGTAAACTAAAGGACAAAGCCATCTCCCTTCAAAGATTTATTAATATAACAAGCTCCTCTTTAAGTGTAGTCTTGAAAATGTCTACAAGACACCACTTGGTTGAAAATACTTCTCCTTCTGAATAGCAAGAAATATATGTCTCTGAAATATATTTAACTATAATCAGTGTTGTAAAACCTCGACTTACTGATATTGTAAATTTTGTTATTGTGTAAATAAATAGATAAAAACATTTTTTTCTTAAATCAAAGATAAATATGTGTTTTTTCCGTAGCTAGTGTACTGGGATTTCAATTGAACAGCATGATATGGAGCACAAACATTTCCCTAAAAAGATGGCTGGACTATGTAGCAATTCTTCCTGGAGTTGCTTTTCGCTCTAAAAATGTACCATTTAGTAACAAATCTCATAAACGTCCCTCGTTTTTCTCTCACTTTATACAAGAAATTCTCGGAAAGACTCCAGTTCACCTTTCCATAGAAAGGTTTGTTAAATGCATTGCTTTGTTTTCATTTAACATGATCCCATGTCAGCCTTCACCCGCTCACTTTCATTTTCCTTTCTCTTTCGTGTGATACAGTCATGTGATGCTTCCTTCATTTATATTTTTTCTTTCCTTTATGTTACAGGGGCAAACGTTCTCAGGGCTAGCGCTCCAGGAGATCTTCGATTGTGGTGTTAGAATAATTTTAAAGGCTGTACTTAACAAGCACGCAAGTATGTACAAGATTTTAAAAGGCTTGACATAAATTTATGGTGAATAACAAACGGCGGAAATTGAAACTTTTTAATGCTGGACATGTAGAATATGACATAATTAAACACTTTGCTGCTTTTTGTCAACACTTTGCACTTTTTTCACTTAAAAAGATGAAATTAGCATTTTTATTCAAAAATGCCTTGACCACTTGCTACATATGAAGTCATATCTCACAATCATAGCAACCGAACTCACCAAACTTGTGTCAAGTGCCACTAAGGCAGGAATATCGCCTTATCCCCCTTTTGTACGACCGAGGGTTAACTATGTTCATGCTACTACAGATAGAGGGTGTTGTCGACAAAAGGAAAACTTACTTTCAGTCTTAAGGGATACAAAATCACACAAGAAAAGACATGAAAATTAGATAATCTTCAGATAGCTTAAGCGTGTTAATCAGTTCTTTCATATTTTCTATATATTTACATTTTGTTTAGAAACCACCCGGCATGAGCACATTACAGCAGATTAAATGAAGACAACTTAAACGCATGGACATGGACTTTAAGTACGTTTTCCGACTGTTACTTTTATTTCTTGAATTTGTTAATAATATCAGCCTGTTAAGCTCTTGATAACAAAGGTGTCTTCTTCCGTAACTACTGAATGTTAACAAAGTAATCGTTTACTTACCTTTCCTTTGTGTTGTCTCTATCTGAATTGTATTTGTGAGGATCACTTACACTACCTTCCTGCAGTACCCCCCTTGACTCTTGCTATTCCGTGCTAAGGCGAATACAAAATACTGTAGCCAGCTGGCAAGGTCTTCCAAAACTACATGGTTTTAATGTGTATATTTTTCAACTTATAGGCGTTGAACACTCTTCCCAAAAATCGCCTGATCGCATGATGGTATTCTAGAAGCCATGGTTGACTATGGCATCCTCTTCACAAGAATCTCAAGAACTTCGCCAAGCTTTTGATTTGAGCCAAGTTAAAGTCACTATTTTGGCGTCTGAATGGGGATCAAGCAAGGGAGGACTTTCCACTATAAACAGAGAGTTAGCCATCCAGTTGGCTAAATTCCCTGAAGTGGAAATCACTTTCTTCCTGCCACAGTGCAGTGAGCAGGATAAGAAAGAAGCACTCAGCCACAACATAAACATTGTTGAGGCAACACGCCGGCCTGGTTATGAAGAACTGGAATGGCTTAGCTTTCCACCAGAAGATCTGCAGATCGATGTGATCGTTGGTCATGGGGTGAAACTCGGTCGCCAAGCTCAAGTTATTAGAGAATCTCGCAAATGCAAGTGGGTCCAAGTGGTGCACACAGACCCAGAAGAATTAGGAATGTTTAAGTCCTATCCAAATCCAATTTCAAAGGGTGAAGAAAAACACAATGTTGAAGTAGAGCTTTGCGAAATGGCCAATTTTGTTGTAGGAGTTGGTCCCAAGTTAAGCGAGGCCTTTCGCGCGTACCTCCGCGGATGTCAAAAAGATCAAACTGTTCTTGACTTTACCCCTGGTGTTTTCGATGAATTTCTGAGTGTTAAACAGGTTGCCAACGAGAGAAAACATCGCAGTATCTTGGTGTTTGGCAGAGGAGACACTGAAGATTTTGAATTAAAGGGGTTTGACATTGCAGCAAGAGCTGTTGCTTCATTGCCTGACACTCATCTTGTTTTTGTTGGAGCACCCGATGAAAAACACGAGGAAATAGCGCAACGATTACGTCAATGTGGTATTCCTCCAAATCGCCTGAAGGTTAGAAGCTATGTCAAGAATCGAGAGCGTTTGAAGCGGTTATTTTCTGAGGTTGAGCTGGTACTCATGCCTTCCAGAACAGAGGGTTTTGGGCTGACAGGTCTCGAGGCCCTTTCAGCTGGTCTGCCTGTGCTTGTCAGCAAGAACTCAGGGTTTGGAGAAGCCCTAAGCAAAGTTCCATTTGGTTCATCGGTTGTAATTGAACCAGAGGATCCCAAGCTATGGGCTGCAGCCATCAAGACTATCTTGGGCAAAGAAAGGCAGATTGGACTTGAGGAAGCAGAAATTTTGCGTGATTGCTACAAGAGGAAATATAGCTGGGCCAAACAGAGCAAGAATCTTCTTGACAAAATGGTCAACCTGGTTCAAGGTTTGATTTTGCAATTTGTTTCCCTACAATTTAGTCTAGCTATAGAAAATTGCTTAGCCTTAGCATCATACAATATATAATTACTTTTTTCCCAAACTTGGTCAATTTGTTGCATTACATTGTACCCAAACGAAGTACTCGGGGAAATAAATGAGAAATGTATGTGCTCGGAAATAAGCTCCCCGATTCCAAATAAAAAAAACTCTCCTAAATTCAAAAAGTAAATGCAGTTGATTGTACAGTTTTGTATGTTATGATTGTGTTTATTTCCTGTAACAAAATTCTTCTCAAAGAAAGTTTTTATTAACATCGCATTGTCGCGCATTTTACTAGCAAAACACATAATACATATACCAGTCAAATTTGATATTGTAAGAGGTATCATTTGTAAACGAAGATACGTTACTACTCCAATTTTTTGTCCTAGAAAGATTCACAAAAAATGGCAAGGGTGGTCATCAAACTTGAAGGTACAATAAGAACTCCTGCCGCTATTTATGAGAGTCCTCCGCCACCCCCTTCTCCCTCCATTAAGTTGCTATGAATGTGAATATGAAAAATCATATACATAAACTCCAGATTAAGTAAGAAATGATGGTGACCATTGCAGTTAAAACTATCAACTTAACATGGAAATAAATGGACTAAAAAACAAGTTCAGTTATTTAAAAGCCCTTGTAAAATGAAGAAGGATGGTGCTCTCGTTTTTAAATATATCCTTTGGTTCCAGAGATATTCAAGTGTTTGTATGATGTAAATTAAAAACTGAGGATGCGGTTACAGAAAGGAGGCAAATCACAAAATCAAGAATATCTTTGGAAAAAATGGGTTAAGACAGTTGGAACTTGGCACCAACATGGGGCTCTGCGAAATGCACAAGATGGTTCATATCGTGATGCTGCCACGGTGGCTCCGGTCCCTTTCTGTTTTATTACGAAATGTTGCCGTTTGTTACTCTTTAATGAGAAGAGATGGTCCTGTTCAAAGACCACGCAATGCCCATATTGTGCTAAGTTTTTTCATGAGCCATTAAGGAGTGGAAGATGTTTGTAACGCCTAAAAAGGCCATAGGAGGAAATGTAATTGTTGCAAGATCCGAAAGATAACTAAAAAACACAACATCACATCATTACAGCATCACCGCATGCGTTATTTTGTGTCTTTCTGAAGGTATATTACTGGTGCCAAGTTTCAGTTACAATTGCTCCCACATTTCCAGAGATGTTCTTGATAATTTCTTGATTTATATTTTGGATTTTTCTCGACACTTTAGTCACTTATGACGCCATCACCTGACTCCTTTGAACATCTCTACAACTAAAGAAGATACTGCAGAAAAGAAAGCACTATCCTTCCTAATTGAAAGGCCCTTTAGATTAGCTTAACTTCGTTTTTGTTTCTCGGGCACTTTAACAAGATGTATAAATCCTGAAAAAGATTCAGAGGCATTCGTGAATTCGTATTAATCTCGTAGATGGAGCTCTCTCCTCGTAGGAGGCCTCTGCGGAGGAGAGAGTAGATGGAGAATAAAGGAATGTGACTATATGAAATTATATAATAACTGAAGATAATGTGCGCGCTGTGATTGGTCAATACCTATTGATTATTATACCAGTAAACCACATGGAAAATGTAGTTATTATATAAAAGCAATATACCACACATTTCTATGGTTTATTGGCTCAATAAACCACTTGGGATGTTGGAAAAACGCCTGAAAAGCTTGTAAATCACTCGCCTTCGGCTCGTGTCTTACAATCTCTTCTCGTGTTCTTCCTACATCCTGCGTGGTTTATTAAGCGAATAAACCATAGAAATGCGTGGTATATTGCTTAATAATCATATATGTATAGGGTATCAATTCAAAAATGACCACCTCCCTGACATGGTTTTATTCAACAACTGCGCATGCCTGATGACGTCACTTATCATGACATCTCCCTTCTTCACAGAAATGGAAGAATAAAACATCAACATGTTACATTAACTAGAGAAATGTCCATGATACACATTAGGTCAATGTTCACAGTCCTTGAATTGACTCTTAAGGCTATCAGCAAATCACTGATAAACGATTCTTAAACATCTGCAAATATACGAACATCAAATCAATCTCTAATCAAGAAAGTTCAGTCCACTAATAATACACAAAGTCCTTTTGTCTGGGTGCTCTGACAATTCGGCCAGATATTGTTCTAACAATATCCGTTGTCTTGGAGGCAAGTAATTATCGGAGCGGAATAGCGTACTGTACTTGTTAATTTCGTCCTTAAAATCAGAAAGGAAGGCTTTTACATACCTGTTCCGTTCAAATGCTATTTTGCTACATATATTATTTGCATCATTTCTCGAAAAAAAATTTGTTGAAAACAGCAGTTGTGACCTATTGCTCGTAATTCATTTCATCTTTAGTTCAGTATCTAGCAACGTCTACTGAGCGATATTCTAGTTTCGTTTTGTCCATAACAACAAACTGCTGTTCATTTCTTGTTAAAATTAAAAAAGAAAAGGCTTTTGTACTTTTTTCTTTTATTTTAATATTGTTATCAGCTACAACTCAAGACATATACTACATCATATTTTATTTACCCACCGATCATTTTTTTCCTATTCGTTAAAAAATGCTAGTGAAGGTTGCAAAAAATCTCAAGTGAATAAATACGTGGAAACATTTTTCAATGTCATAAATTTTGATCACTCCACAATCCCTTGGTTTGAACGCCGTTCCATATGATTGGCCATTCAAAATTATGACACGATATACGTGGATTTTTGGCGCGTATACTTGTTAAGATCTCTTATATATGGGCTTTTATCCCACGCATGTGGCCATTTTCAACGCCTATTTGCGTTCAAAACTCGCGTATACACGCGGCCTTCAAGGGCCCATATATACGAGGGCTAAAATGCGCGTATACGCGATTACGTAATCGTAATACGCGAGGTTTAGAATATTCCTCCGTATATGTTGGCATGAAAAGTGCCCTCCTTCGGAAAGGTTTCCATATCTGATGACAATGAAAAGTATCTTTAAAACGAAATGTAAGCATGGCGCTCACATGGCGGCAATGTTAAGATTCCTAGTTGAATCGTGGCCTTCCTTCTTTGGATATTTGCAACCGCCCTGCTACAACAGGCAGAGAGCTTGATCGTCCGCCTGGAGGTTGCTTTGGATTCAGCTCGTTTGGTAAATCCGTTTGAGAGAGATGATCAAGTGAATGCTGCGAGAATACCACATCTTGAATCACTGGTGAGACAGCTGCAAATCTTAAGTGGGAATGTACGCAATAACAGCAGTTTCGTGTACATCAGTACGCCCCATTATTCGGGTTTTGCATGGTTAGTACTCCTGATCGTCTGGCCTACGGAATTCATTACCTCAATTGGAGTTGCCAAGAAACCAGGCAGATACTTTTCACTCGATCCCCCCTCCACCCTGTGGAAACATGGGGCATACTTGGGGACCAGTGTAGGGGCTTGGACAACTTAACCGGACCTAGGGGGTGGGGGTTTAGTTTACTTTAGAGAGGCATTCTACAGATGGGGGCCTGGACCAACTACAGAAGCACATGGTGTTAAAAAGGTTAGATCAATGTAGATAGGCTTGAGCGACTCCCATAAACATGTTTTAAACTTTTTGTTGTTCATAGTTTTGCTCTCATGAATACATCTATTAGGGAAACCCTCTTTTCTTTGATATTAGTGGCGGTTGCTTAAATATTGCCGTGAGCAATGGTTGTTTTTTCATCATTTGTTCACAAGGATTTCTTTTAAGTTAGGCACTAATGGAAGATATTGTGTTACAAAAGGCAAGATCCATTATTTGTTTTCTTTGTGCTTTGGTGTGAGGGCTACCCTGTCTTTGAACTTCACTTCTAAACCATTTTTCTGGAAAAATTTGTTGTTGGGGTAAACCCTCTTGAGTAGGTTTTCTTCTCATCAAATTAATTTTAGTCTTAAAGCCTCTCCTTTCACAAATCTCTTTTAACACCGGGCTCGTGACAGGAGGAGAAGTTCAAATAAACACACTAGTCTGTTTGCAGTGGTCACTAAAATTTTTCACACTCTTTGAAAAATCCAAACCTTAAGAGGGGACTTAGACCTTACCCTTTTAGGTACAAGCAAAGTCACACTCTCACAGTGGTACAAGGGGGGAGCTGATGGAACCTGCCCCCTATGTTTTTGTTGTGTTGCAGTATTTCAGAGGTTCAAACCCTTACCCTTTAAAATACTAATTTTTACCAATATGGCACCCCTTTCTTATATCTCAAGGAGAAGCCAAAACAATAGAATTTTCCTATAATTGCCACGTTTTCCCTGGCTTTCAGTCGTTCTGGCTCAGTTGCTGAAAGGGTGCAAGCTTTTATATGTTTCGCATTGTCATTTCTGCCAAAATTTGGCAACCTTTGCTTTAGCCACCACTTCTTCTACTTTGCGGCCGATTTTGTGTCCCTTTCATATACTAAAATGACAATTTTCCTTACCCTTTTGTATACCGCAACCTTAAAAAAGGCACCCCTTTCGGGCGGAGCCTCCCTTTACCGCCCACTATAGGGAGTACCCCCTGGGCACACAACACAACTCCACGCGAGCAGTGGGAGCGATGGACAGCTGTTTCGTCCTTGTTAGGACTCATCAGCACGGCATAGCCAGGCATAAAGGTCTCACAATAGATCATCGACCCAGTTGATTACTGTCGAGGCAAGTGTTGAAGCACCCGAGCTCCACACAAAATAAGAAATGAACAAATATATCTGTTGTGGTTACGAGAGCGGTCTTGGTTGTCCTTCTACACAGTGGGTAACATGTTCCCCCTCAGTACAGGTCCCCTCTTTCTTTGTTGTTTCCCCCTCGACTAACACCTCAAGTTTTCCCGTGATGGGCGTTTCAAGTAACAAGTGCACAAGAATGTTATTAGTTTCTAGGACAACGTCCAGTGGCGTAGAGATAAAGAAGAGTCCTTTTTCAGTCGAATTCATCTTAATACCATACGAGATTCTAAATCTGATTTAGACAAATTAATTCAACAAATAAGAAGTGGGTATGAGCATGATGCCGATACCACAACTGGGGACACAACTGGGACATTTGCAAAGAAGAAACATCTTCAAACTTGTAATTGGATTCTTCTCTTGATGCAATTCCAAAGTTCAACTTGACATAGGCTAACTTAGTGCAGAAAATAGCTGTAAGGATTTATCTTAGTTTCAAAGTTTTAATGAACGTGTATATTTCATTGATAGGCAGGTTTGAACAGTAAAAAGTTGTAACAAAGATTTGTTCAAGTTACTTCATATGTTAATGCGCTGTGTCAATTTGATGACAACAAAGGTGTGCTACACATACATGTAATTCTTAACATGTCTTACATATAATAAAATGTATCTTAACAGGTATCACGTTTTATGCCATAAAATAATAACATACAACTTTTTAAATGTCCTCTAAGAAATACAACAAATGACAACTTCTTATTGGGAACGTTCCCCAGCAATTTCAATAAGATTTGCAGCTGTCTCACCATTGATTAAACATGTGGTATTCTCTCAGCGTTCACTTGATCATCTCTGTGAAGCGAATTAACCAAACGAGAATTAAACGAGCTGAATCCACAGCAACCTCAAAGCGGACGATCAAGTTCTCTACCGTGTTGCGATTAGCGTAAGGATAACAACTTAAACAGCCAGTTAGTTATTAAGGAAGATCTAAGTTGGAGAATAGTTAAGTCCAGTAATAGGCGTGTTCCTGATTTCCAGTAGGGCAACGTATGGGTCGGTACCATCTTCACGAGCCTTCTCTTACACAGCCTTTACTGTTCCAATAGCGTTCTCCACTTGCCCATTAGCTTGTGGGTACTTCGGACTCGTGGTTGTATGCTTGAACTCTCACGTCACTCTGCAAATTCTTTGAATTTACGACTGGCAAATTGGGGACCATTGTCAGAAATGAGTTCATTGGGTATCCCTTAACGAGCGAACATGGACTTGAGCTGGGTAATGATTTCTGAACTAATGGTACTCTCACGTAGCAGGCCGAATTCTACCCATTTTGACTAATAATCAACAGTCAGAAGATAGTCTTTACCTCCAAGGGTAAATAAATCACAGGCAATCTTCTCCCAGGGTATATGGGGTACTTCATGCTGAATCAGGGCTTTTTTTTTGGCATTGTTCTTTCTGTGTGAGCTGCAGTTTGAGATAAGATCTGTTACCTGTGCATTCATGTTTGGCCAGTACAGGAGGTCACGTGCTCCTCGCTTGCTTTTTTCGATTCCGAGGTGGTTTTTGTGGATTTTTCCAAGCATTCCTGGCTCCAATCTTGATGGGACTATAACTTTGTGACATTTGAAGAGAATCCCATCAGCTTCATGGATTTCATCCATGAAACTCCAGTATTGTGTATCGTCAGCAGGCACTATACTCTTGTGGTCAGGCCAGCCATCTTTGGTTAGTTGGGCGACTGCCTGAATAGAGGGGTCAGCTTTTGTTGCTTCTTGCAATTTAATTCTTGCAATTTAAGCTCAGCTATTGGTAGGTTTGCTACCAGAAGATGGACTTGCATTTCAATTTCACCATCAGGCATTCTTTGATTCGGGTAAGTTGCTTGCAGGTGGGCTCTAGATAGCGCATCTGCAATAAACACCAACTTCCCTGGCACATACTTTACTTTTAGGTGGTAAGGCTGTAGGCGAAATAGTAGGCGCTGGATTCGGGGTGGTGCTCTGGCAAGAGGCTTGGAAGAGATTGCTTCCAGCGGCTTGTGGTCTGTTTTAACTTCGATTTCTTAGCTATTTCTTTCCCATATTGGTGCTGGTTGAACTGCTTACATACAAACACAATGGCCAATGTTTCTTTTTCCATTTGTGCATAGCCTCCCTGGCACTCCGTCACGGATTTTGAGGCATATGCGATTGATTGATCCTCTTGAAGTATACTGCTCCGAGTCCTGACTGGGAAGCGTCAACAGAGAGCTTTACAGGCTTGCTCATATCGTGGTGTTTCAGGACTGGCTTTGAGGTGAGGACTTTCTTAATTTCGCTGAGCGAGTTTTCTTGCTGCTCTCCCCAGTACCATTGTAATTCTTGTCTAAGTAAGGCTCTAAGTGACTCGGTCAAAGCGCTCATGTTAGGGCTAAACTTGCTTAGGTAGGTCACCATTCCTAGCAGACGCTCCACATCCTTCTTGTTCTGTGGCGCTGGCATTTTGAGGATTGCTTTAATTTTTGATTCGTCAGGTTTTATTCCATCTTTGCTAACCTTGTCACCAATGTAGACAACTTCAGGAATCTTGATTCTGCACTTCTGTCTCTTCAGCTTTACATCCTTTTCTCTAGCTCTCTCGAGGACACTTCTGAGTGTTCTGTCATATGGCTTTCTTCATCCTTGCCCCAAACCAGGAGGTCATCATAGATAACTTCTGCTCCTTCAATTCCTTTAATTAGACTAACTGCATTTTCTTCTGAAATACTTCATTAGAGGAGTTAAGACCAAATTGTCATGGCGAAACCCGCCATGAAATTATTACGTCATTTTCCCACGGGATTCGGCCCGAGAACACGTTGCTGTGAAAAAGGAATGAAGGCGAGTCCGCCATGTTTGTTCAGCCTAGAATACAAATCGCCCGACGCGACACAGATGACAGACGATTAATTTTAAAGCGGCCAAAAAGGGTGTTAAAGGTTGTGAGAAGGGAACTTTGATGGTCCAATCTGACATGCCAGAAGCCATCTTTGGCATCCAGCTTACTGGATACTTTTGCACCAGACAACTTGCTTGCAATCTCAGTGGATGTCGGGAGTTGGAAATGTTCCCTCTTTATTGCCCTGTTCAGGTCTTTGGGGTCAAGACAAAGTCTTAGATTTCCATCCTCTTTCTTCACTATTACAATAGAGTTTACCCACTCCGTAGGCTAATCAACTTTCTCTATTGCACCAAACTGTTCCATCCTTTCGAGCTCTTTTTTTAGTTTGGGCAGGAGTGTCAATAGAACGTTTCTAAGGGGATGGATGACAGGCTTAATTTCTGGATTAATTTAAACATGATGCTCTCCTTCGAGCTCTCCAAGGCCTTCAAACAGGTCGGCAATTCATCTAAGATACTCTTAGTATTGGCACTGGCTGTGTCAACGGTTCCTCACAAATTTGTTTAGGTTAAGTTCCTTACATGCTCTTAAACCAAGTAGGGGTGGTTGACCCTCAGCCTCAACAACAAAGACATCAGAATCAATCAGTTTGTCTTTGTACTTACAAGTCATCCTTGCCACTCTAACTACAGGTATCTCAGATCCATTGAACCCAGTGAGTTTAGCTTTGGTTGATTTCAGTTGCGGTGTTCCTTTCAACGAATTGAACACATGTTTCGGAATCACATTTGCTTGAGCCTCATTGTCAAATTTGAATTGCACCTTGTTGTCATTCTCTTGAAGAGTAGCTGTCAACTCGTTATCATGACCATCTTTCTGGACTTGGCCGATGTCCGGTTCGACATGAGGTTATTGATCACTTTCCACGAGGTGCACATTTTTCGATAAGCACGAAGAAGCAAAATGATTGCGGTTCTTGCCCTTTTGACAGATTTTTCCAAAAGCTTGGCATTCTCTCGGGCTATGAGCTGTTCCACATCTTTTACAAGCGGTTGTGGGTCCACTCTTCTTCTTTCCGTGGGCCTTCGGCGGGAATTTTCGTGGCGCCGCTTTCTTGGTTAATTAATCCACATTTTTGGTTCTTCAATTATCGATTCAGTTTGGCGTTTCGAAAACTCCGACACTTGGCACAGATCAATAGCTTTCTGAAGATCAAGATCGTTTTCTTGTAGTAGCTTTTCTCTCAGGGTGGTACAGATATTCCACAGACGATTCTCGAATCTCACACATTTTGCCAAATTCACACGTTCACACGTGCTCGCTCTGGTACGAAGCTCTGTGACGTACTGATCGATGTTTTCAGTCGGTTGATGAAAGAAAGGGAAGAATTTGTGGCGTTCAAAGGTGATGTTTCGTCTGGGGTTACAATACTCTTCAAATTTTCGGAATAATACGTCGAGTTTTTCCTCCGCAGGCGATAGCGAGAAGGTGTTGCAAATTTCAAGTGCATCGTCTCCGAGGAGATGAAGAAAGATTGCGACGCGTTGTTTCTCGGGTTTCTTCATTGAGCCTAAAGCTTCCATGTACAATTGAAATCGCTGCTTCCACTTGCGCCAATTGTCTGCAACATTTCCCAATAGACTTAGCGTTGAGGGCAGCTTGAATACACTCATTTTGAGGTAGTTTTTGTTATTTCAAACAGTGTTTGATTAAGCCACGTTCTCCACCATGATATGGATTTATTCAACAACTTTGCATGACTGATAACGTCACTTATCATAACACTACCCAGTTGGCTTCTAGTTGATAGCTCTGCCGGTTAGAGCGCTGCAGTCTTAAGTTGACATCTTAAACTGCGAAGGTTGGCAACATTTCTTAAGTTTCTTTAACTTAGCAAAACCCATTCAAAGGTTTCATGAATGTTCATATTTTTTAATTTCTCATGCTCTATAGTTAGGCACTTGATGCTTATAACACGCTAACCAAAGTCCTTTTTCAACAGTCAGACCGTACGTATGTTTTCCTCTTTTTCTTCAAGTGATGAATGTACTGGACACAAGTTGTCTTGACTAGAAAAATAACTTTTTATCTTGGAAGTTGTCATGAGCTTGCAAAAGCTAACCGTTTTAAATTTCCGAAAGTGCTCTGTACAGCGCCCCAAATTGTTCCCGCGAATTGCCCCACAATAATCTGAACTCGAAAGTCACTCCAGAACACAGCGTTATTGTTATTATTAATTTTTTTAGAGCTTTAAACTGTGCGCATATTCTTACTCTTACACCGTCTTCCTTGGTTTTTACAATGTTTCAATATCTTGTCATTTACAGTCAAAATATTCAGAGCATTCCGATCATTATTTAGGAATGATTTTCATTAATCGGGAACCGATTGCATTATTGGAATAACAGTTCCATTTTCAAACTGAAGATTGAAATTTTTCAACGGTAGACTCATTCAAAGTAACGAATGTTGAGTGCATTGTTACTTAAGTAAGCCAAAAAGTCACACGCGAAATACGAAGCCGTTGGCGACTGTTGGTCGTTTGACATTACAGGGAATTTTTCTCAATTTTCAGGAACATTTCCTGTGCATTTACAGCACACTTGTTATTAAGAAATAATCTTCTTCACAGTTTTACAACAGCAGACTGCTTCTTCACGCGTAAAAGTGCTTGCGATTTATGTTTTGTTACCCTTCTTCACGCGTAAAAGTACTTGCGATTAATTTTTTGCTAACCCTATTCAGATCGGGCTTTTTTTGGTCTTGTGGGACCGGGGGGGGCGGATTCCACCCCACCTCTTAACTCCGAGAATATTAAAGCTATGACAACGAAACTTCAAGGACAGATAGTACGTCCAAAAATGTTTCCATTGAGTTCCGCAACCTCAGCTGATGGCGTCATATGACGTCACGAAAGCATTTTGTTCTCAAACGGCGGCCATCTTGGATCCGCCGTCTTGGATTTCTTAAAGTTTCCAAAAACCTTCAAAAACCGCCAAAATTGACCAGGACAAGATCAAAATCAATAAATTAACATGGAAATGATCTAAAAATGTAACATTTGCTTCAAAAAGGTAATGATTTTTTATTTTAAAAGTTAAGAAATTAAAAATTCTGAAAAAACCGCTTGTCAAAAAGGGGTTGCCATGGTAACATCAAACTTATTAGACAAGGACTTACTACACCAAATTATTCCCAGATAAATTTTAGGAAAAGTCACCAAGTTCGGTGGCTTTAGCTTGCTTATTAAAAAAGTTATAAACGTCCAAAC
>Ga0126336_10000741_pt1 | contig 14760 bp, 13 predicted proteins | sample SidCmetagenome_FD_92530 | JGI IMG/M metagenome (GOLD analysis project Ga0126336, IMG submission 92530) | Coral microbial communities from El Islote,Puerto Morelos, Mexico - Siderastrea C C metagenome | ecosystem: Host-associated > Invertebrates > Cnidaria > Coral | place: El Islote,Puerto...
ATCCAAATTTGGTCAAAAAACTGAGTCACAGTACCCGGTAACACAATGCAAATGTTTGACTATAATTGACACGATTCTAGAAACAAAAGTTTGGATAGGCGAGCACAAAATAATATTAAAGCTGGAAATCAACAAGAATAAAGTAGAGGGAGGCCGTGTGGTTAAAGAAGTAAATTTCGCCTTGTTTTTTTTTTGTTTCCGTAAAGTTCAACTTTATGAACTCCCATTGTATGTTATGTTATGTATACATGTATGTAGTGTGATCATCAAAACCTGTCTTTTAGTTTGGAATTGTTCGTGGTCGGCAAATTTGGTTACTGCTGTTTAATTTATCATTAGTTCATGAAAAAGACTTGTTTTGTCGATTGAAAGTGTCAGTCTTTCTTCGTGCTTTAGTTTACCAGCGTGCTTTAGGTTATAATATTGATTTTCAAGATTAAATTCCTGTGACTTTGACCTCCCGAACGTGCGAATCGAATTCCTTGCTTTTTCTCAAAATTAAAGCGCTCCTGGCGGAAACGAACCTCATCAGGTTTCTAGTTTTACCAATAGCTAATTATAAGCCAAAAATGAAAGAAATAGATTCTTTAACTTTAACTTACAGCTTCTTTAACTTAAGTCTCGAAATCGAGATTTTTCTTGATTTTTTCCGATAGCCTCACTTAATTGTTTGAGCTCTGGATTTCATCGTATGAGTTTTGTGGACCAATCATACTTTTTTCTTGTTTACTTCTCAAGTTACTATTTTTATCGACAAATTAATTTAGCGAGTAATCACGTTTAGAGCATGCAAAATCGGCATTGTAGTACTAGCTAAATTTTGAATGTGTTTAAAAATTGATAAACAGTTTTCAAGATCGTTAAGAACACTTCAAAATAGCTAATCTTAGGAGTCAGTAGTTAAAATCAGTCAAGGTGGAATAATCACAAAAGTTGTCGCTAAAATATTACAAAGACTGTAATCGAAACAGGAAAACATGAATTCACTAAAACGTGACATCTTTTGCAGCCGTTATAAAGCCATCCAAAGATTGCTCTTTATGGTCAGTCAGGCAATAAAATGAAGTCAGATAATAAAATGCAGGCTTCAGCTTCAGAATAGAATTAAATGTTATGAATATCCCAAGCTTAAGCAAGGGTAATGTTTAAAGCAGTCGCCAATTGTTTGCCATTACGGTAGCATTATTAACAGCAAAAAAGTACTTCCTTCTTTGTATGATATGGGTGATCACGTGACTCTTACAACTTCTCAGATCAACCTTTTGCCACATGACATTCGTGTCCTCTAAAACTGGGTTAACAGTTTTGTAATCCATGCACTGCGAGCATAGAAAAACGGATTCATGTTGTCCAAAACTCCTTTCCTGTAATTTTGGGCCTGCTTTGAATTACTACTGTCTTTTTTAAACTTCTGAATGTCATTTTCGTCATGGGAAAATGTGGGAAGTCTTGGTAATCCCAAGTTAGTGCATGATACGAAAACGCTGGAGATCTTAGAGTTAAAATATATTTTTCTTCCTGGGGCCCGTTTCTCGAAAGTCCAAGACCGGGAAGTCTTTGATAAACTTTTTTTGGTTTCTCCAATTTCCCGCTATTGTTCGCGATAATTTGCCCGGTAATTACGGGAGCCTTCGTGCGCCTTAAGTTGGCGGAATGTTGTTTCTGAAGACTACAATGATTATTATGAAGCTTTGTTCGTCTTAATTGAGAACTAAATTAATAGTTGTCTTAACTTAGTTTTCAGAAACTTTACCAATCCAGAATCTGCATTTGTGTCTTTAAAGTATGACTAAAATGTCCCTCGGCTGTTTGCTTTATGATTCCTTCTCAGCGAATTGTTTTGCTTGCCCTATAACTCGTTAAAGTAGCTCAGTTTGGAGGTTAACTATAAGTCGTATTGACAGCTAGAGAGAAAACTTTTGTCCCAATTAACCTTTATAAAGAATAACCACAGTTAATGCACAGAAGAAGAAAGATTACTTCCGTTACGTTCCGTTGCGAGTTTAGCACACGCGCAACCTTTTCATACAAGCTGAAGTTTACTGACCTTTTAAAAGACCATATAGCAAGCTGTTGCAATATTTGAGCCTGCTAGGGACGAAAGTATGAATTAAAGTCTCAGAGAAACTCCTCGATAGGTACTTTCTTATACACGTCAGAGCTGCATCATCATTCAGTAATGAGAGTTTCTATAGGGTAGTAAGCAATGGACATCGGGAAGATGTACACTGACCGTATGTTCTCTTTTCGAAGAAAAAAGCGGCCTGCAAAGGTCTTAATCTCGAAGACGTAACAGGAAAGAAAACAGTCTTCTCTGGTTTCAATTTTTGCGGTTACCTACGTGCAGCTAAAATGCAGTAAATTTCATTGGTAGAAGTTTAACTAATTGCAAGTATAAGGATAAAGACCAAATTGTTGAAAGCAATGTTGGATATTTTGAAGCGAATTTAAATACTGTCAAACATATAACATTTCATCAAAATGCTCCAAAACTACTTTTGTTATCAGGAAATAAAGGTCCGGCTTATTAGATTAATAATGATAATGGTAATGACAATAATAAGATTAAAAACGAGTTAGGCCTTAATGGTTATTGAAATTTTATTTCTTTCGCCATAGAGTAATATTGCATGTAGCTTTTAACAAATTGCAATTGATCCTTTTGTTGCCAATTACCTTTAAAATACAACATGATACCTCGACCCTTAATGCAAAAAAAATAAATAAATAAAGTCCTTAATGTATATTTGATCCTTGTCATTTAGAAAGGCTGATATCTTTAAGTGTACTAGTTGCATCTGACATTTATTGCAGGCGATTTAAGGTACCCCATTGCCATCTTCCGGCTTACTTCACCCCTTTCTCTCTAAAAGAGAATTTTGGGAGAAAAAAAAAATCTTTTACCCTTTAAAAGTTTCCATGTCAAACGAATGGAGTTTAGTACAGGTTGTTTTAGAGGTGATTATTGTCACTGTCACTAGTAGTTATAGTATCTGGCTATTTTCTGGCAATTAGTACAGTGAAGACCCAGCAGATATCCCATGCAGTAATTAAGGCATTAAATCAAGCAAATGATAGTAAATGAAATGATGAATAATCCAGGTCAATCTTCGTTGGGACAACGGAGACTGGTCACCACTGAGTGATGGCAGCTGTTTGATTCAGTCTGGTGATTCCTCTCGGGCATATGGGGTCGTCTGGTCCTGTGGGGTAGCGGTTGGGCCAGTAGAAAACGAACGTCCAAACGTTCATCTTAGTGAATTTAGTCAGCTGTGAGGAAAGATATTGAAAAATGTAAAATTATCGTAAAAAGTATTGAAAGAAAAAAGGCGACTGATTCCTTTGCGGCTAATGATCAAGTAACCCACCCATACTAAAATTACGAGCTCAAAATCTACAGCGGCAGTTAAGCTGAAAGTTTCTATCAGCTGACTGTAAGTAAGAGAAGAAGCCCCGACCAGGATATCAGATTCGAAAATTTTCATTTCCTTTTTTTGTAAAGCTTTCAGAAATGTCCCAATACATTCGCAAACCGGATAACTTATCTCTGTAACTCTTGTAAATTGTAACAGCATTTTATGATAACTTATCATAGTTTTTGCGATCTGTTATTTTTTCAGTAAGACATATTCACTATACACCAAAACAGTGCATGCACTACGTATAAGAAGGATTTTATTAAAAAAAAATTAAAAGTAGAAGTTACAATTGCGTGAGAACACCATGCACTCAACGGAAAGGAGGGAATATGTGTTTCATTCGTAACACTATAATAAAAGTGCAAAGATAGAAAAAAATTGAAATGTTGTTAGTGTCAATCCTGTGTAATGGGTCAGAAAGCCTCCAATTTTGTAGTGCACAAAACATTAATCTTACGTCCAGGTCTTTGCAGTTGGCGCTTCTTATCGTAGAGGTATCGCATGCCAGGTTTCTATCCACTGGTATCTTCAGCTCGTAAGTACCAAATGGACTTATGCATTCATCAGCTCCCAACAGGGAATCTCCTCCCCCGGTCATTGGGTTGGTGCACATGGACTGCCAACGCTGATCGTTTCTAGAAATGCAATAAGTCCCTGATGACAAGAACAAGAACAAAAATAGTTATTTGTCGTTTTATTGCGTGCGTGTGGGGGAAAGGGCGGACGGGCCAGCTTCTTACTTCGTACATGGACTAGAAATTGCACAGACTTCCCATGTATTTTATTGACATCATCAGTAACCTGCACCAAAGCTAGGTGCCGTTTGAACACCTTCTTACCAGTATTTTCTCCCTTTTGTTTCTTCTCTCGACATTTTTGGCTATTAGTGATGGTTTGTCGGTCAAACTTCATTGACCTGGGTCCGAGAGATTGAACGTATTTCTTTATGGTGTTGTCGCCAGCGCGAAAAAAGGAACCACTCAGATGACGGACTTGAAGAAGAACCTTGTCGGGTACACTGTCAGGCTGTTTCACAGTTCCAAAGAGCTCAACATACATCTAACAAAGGAAAAATGTAAACAGTTACATAAAAAAAAACATATTTACTGGGTGATGGGATTCTGTCTTTACCAGATCTCTAGACGAAATATATAAGTTAAAAATTTACCTTTGACATTCGCACGTTGTAGCATTTCTTACAGCTCTGTTTATTAATGTTGATAGTGAGTGTCGTATTTCCATTGGAATGAATTTGGTCAAACATCTGTAGGTTAGAAAAATGTTTTATGTATGTAAGAGAAACATAATTTATTAAATAGAAACGAAAGCTGGAAACAAACTTCTTGTGCAAATAAATCTTTCTTGCAGACGGTTTTCGGATATTTTTGGAGGTTTTTTTTAATACTTTTACAAAGGATTTCTAATCATTGCAACCTCAAGAGGTCCAAGGTTAAAATTAATCTAAAAATCTCGACAAAAAGATTTGTTTTATTTGTTTCTTTAAGAGCCTGATTTCACTTGAAAACAAAGGGTGTTTTTAACTCTATTCGTACCGATTCTACGTGTGTGATCAGACCCTCCTCGTCTTTGCAAACGAAATATAATTGAAAAACAGCTTTCCCTAACCATTTAATAGAGCTCACCGCTTTGTCTTTCACATTGTCAAAGCTTAGCTTCTGAGAGTCAGTGGTGTATTTGATTTCAGTGAAGCACCTCACAGCTTTATTTTTGACTTCATATATTTTTACAAGCTCGCGTGTCAGTTGAACAGCTCCATTTAGTCGCCCAGTTCCGTGCGCACCTTCAGTTGCCGGTCGGAACGAGGCCAGCGGATTATTTCCTTCCCACAAAGTACGGAAAGCGAAGGCTTTGTGAAGTTCATAAAGGTGCTTCATGAATGATCTCTCCAATTCCCTGTATGTGCTGAGCAGATTTTCCGTGAAGGTCTGCCGCAGATTGTTGGTTATTGGAGCAGCTTAACGTAAAGAGAAGGGAACATTTTAACAGTAATATTTTTCAAGGAACAATGAGTTTGTTTTTCCTAGAATCTTGACCTCAATTCCTTGCAAAACCTTGAGGAGGAAGGTGAAACTGAGAAGTTTCCCCAAGGGACTTGATATTAAGGGTTGGACGGGTTGATGCAAGCGGGTCCAGAAAAAGCCTACCGAACTCGCACACGTCTCCTGTTCATTTAGCCAGCGCGCGTTTTTTAAAATTCATCGACCATTTACAAGCATCTTTTCGACTCTTTGCAATAGTATTTGGCATAATAATGGTGGTACGATAAACTGCTTATATTGATTGAGTGAGGTCAGGCCATACGGTTTAACATTTGGCTCTCGGTCATAGCGCTCTAAACTCGCCGCGCTTGTCCGTACACCATGACCTCGAGCCAAATACTTTTCCGTACGGCCCTCCCACTCAGTCAAGAAGTGCATAATATTGTTTTCCACGCGTGTAGAGTAGCTATACTCAAACGCGGTAAACACAGGAAATTTTAACAATTTTCTCATGTTAACGAGTAAAATATTTTCAACTGAACTAACTCTGTCAAAGAAAATCTGCCTGCGTGCTCGCGTTCAGTATTTTACAGAGGATGATAGCTAAACTAATATGTCTAGTAGTATAGAACAGAGAGTTCTGCGCCAGGGTGGAGGTGAATCATAATCCCCCAGAGGCTGACGCAATCACATATAATCTTAAAATAGAACGGTTGTTTGTCAGAGTGGAGTGGTGGAGGGGTGCAGGGTGAAGGTCATGTGATTTTAACATTATAAAAAATGGGTTTAGGGTTAGGGTTAGGGTTGGGGGTATGCCATCTTGAACAAGTAGCAAAAGAAGACGAATTTTTTCTTGAATAGAGAGCTTGAAATCATGTGTAACTTATATCGAAGCGGAAATTTGCTAGTGGATGAAATTTATCTTGAAGGGCAACTGCTGCGAAACAAAGTGGCTGACATTATAGAAGATGAATTTGTGAAATAAACTAATCGCTTAGTACATGAACAAGCAAGACGCGGTTGTAAAGGATGTGAAATGGATGACCCAGCCAGGACCATCATAATTGCATGATGAGCGAAGAAGAAGGAATATGGATCTATCACTATGAGATGGCAAAGAAACTTAATAATTTTGATAAACTATGGACAGTAATTAAAACCTTGGCTATTGAGAAACTGCATCTCCAGCTAAAGAACTCATGGCTGAAATATCTGCTGCATCTCTTTCAAGGGGAAGTGACGAGTGCATATTTAATGTATAAAAACTTTCAACGGAAAAGCGATAAGAATGAAGATAAATGTTTGAGATTCGGTTGCTATGATTATTTGTAAAAGAAAAAGATATTCAATATGTACAATCGTGTTTGTCTTTGCTGTTTCACGCTCCGTTACGTAAGTTATTATGTGCGAGCTAAAACTTGAACTGAATTTGTATAAGAAATTAGCACTTCTTTACTCTGTGAGTTAGGAAATAAACTTAGTGAAGCCTACGGATTTGACGTCAGCAGCAAAATTGTCTCAGGTCAACACGTTGCAAAGCGATAAGAATGCTGGAATTTTGGAAGTATGGCCATCATTAGCGATCGAAAACGTGGACAATGGTTTCGATGACGAGGAACCGCGGAAAAGTAGTGTCACTGGTAAGCCCAGCAGGTTAAGGGCACCTAACAAGACAGTGAATGAAGAAGAAGTACGAGTAGAGAAAGGATTGGAAGCAAAACACCATAGAAGCAGTCATCTGGGAGAACTGTTAAAGCACCGGAATTGTATGCAAGATTTGATCATGAGTCCTAGCGTTCAAGAAGCTGAATTAGAAATTGTCCTTACCAGGTATAAAATGAGGAATCCATAAGTTTGTTAGCAGTCATGATAATTATCTCTGCTTTGAAGATGACGAGGAGAAAAGAGAATTAATGATAGACAGTTATGAGAACCAAAGAGACATGAAATTATAGTTAGAGACTCTAGTGTGCGAGTGGAGGGCTAATAGGCAAAGAGTGAAACCCCATCTGAATCTGGTTTTAGTTTAAAGTGTGAAAAGAGTAATGCCTCCAGTTGAAACAGTGTTAAAGAAAAGAAGAGGGTTGTAGAAGTGGCGAAACTAGAAATGTAGGCTCTGCAAGAGAGACAGGAGCTGCAACGTAAATTAAAAGAAGTCAATAAGGGCAGGGCTGAGTTGAGTAGAAAACTGGAGTTGTTAATGCCAGAACCAAAGTGAAACGAGCTGAAATTGACTTAGTTGTGGAACAGAATGTAGAGGGAGAAACGAAAGATGGAATGGGTAAATATTTGAAGCAACATTATGCTCAAAACCATTTTACCAATGAGGCGTTGTTACCAACGAGTATGAATGGCACCACACCCACCTCAAAGCCACGGCAAATTAGAAGTGAAAAAGGAAATACTACTTCACTGGCAGAGCTCAATTTTGCTCGCTCCAAGTTCTCAGTGTCGTCAGCCCAGAGGTCTATAGAAACAGAACCATTAGTTTACCCTTCCTTGACGCCTTGTATGGTTTCGGCAGCTAGTAGTAAAGCAAGTTCAGGAAACGTCAATGACATTGCCTCATAGCATAGAGTGTGAAAGGATTGCCAGTTCTGCAACTCGCCTCTCTTACCCGAAGACAACCCTTGTTTATACTACTGCCTCAGTTCCTGTGTACACCCTTGCTGGTTTGTCACCAATAATAAATCGATCAACCCCAAACCGTCCACACAGCCTCAAAGTCCTCCAAGTACAGGTTTAAATGCAGATGCAGCTGAGTTTTACCTGGTGATAATGCTTCACAACAGACCACATATCCACTAGTGAACTACCTATCTCCTTTACCCGACGGACAGAGTAGTATGGAATCACAACAGTCTGACGCTTGGATGACGATATCACAGGCAATTAAACAAGGCCATCCTTGCCAAAGGTAGAGTTGATGAAATTTAGTGGAATTCAGTGGAGATCCTTGAGAATATGCATAGTTTCTGACAAACTTTAGAAACAACGTCGAAAGCCAAGTATCTGATGTATCCCAGAGACTCACGCGCCTTCTTGCGCAGTGCACCGGAAAAGCTAAAGAGGCAATTAAAAGCTGTGTAAACTTGCCAGTGGGTCAAGGGTACTCAGAAAGGTGCCGAACTCTCTGGAAGAACTTTGGCCAGCCCCAGATGATAGTAGAGGCCCACATGAAGAAATTGAGAGAAATTCAGGTGCGGAAAGCTGATGCGTCATTCCTCATGGAGTACGTAATAAGATTAAAAGTAAGAGAATGTTTCACCAGATTTATTTGGCACCAGAGGATCGTGGTGCCCTCTATTATTTGTGGTGGCCAAATGGTGACATTACAAAGGACCCTAAAACTCACCAAATACTGGTGCATATATTTGGAGCCAAGTCCTTACCAAGTGCCCTAAGGAAGACGGCTCAGGTCAATAAGCAAGATTTCTCGCAGGAGGTTGTTGAAGCCGCATTCAGAGATTTCTACGTAGACGACCTGCTTAAGTCAATTCTTGATTCAGACCGAGCAATAGAATTAGTAAGCAGCCGCAAGAGTTACTCTCAAGAGGAGGCTTCGAAATGGATTTCGAACTCCCATAGTGTCTTGGCAGCGTTCGCTGTTGAGGAGAGAGCACCTCACATCAAGAATTTAGATTTGAAATCAGAAACCTTGCTCATGGATAGAGCGCTAGGAATCGACTGGAATGTAGAGCACGATACGAGTAACTTTTTCACCAGCAACAAGAAACAGTCCGAAGCCCCACAAAGGTGTCTTCTATCACAACTGTATACGACCCACTCGGATTAGCCAGTCGTCTACTTCAACCTGGAACAGAAATTAACCAGGAACTGTGTTTACTCAAGTTTCATTGGGATGAGAAGCTCCTAGATGAATTGTGTATTCGTTGAAGAGCGTGGAGAGAGGGACTCGCATGTTTACAAGGTTTCAGTATTCCACGATGTCATAAGCCAAGAGAATTCGGCAGGATTTAACGGAGAGAGTGACATCATTTTGCTGACACGTCCCAAGAGCATGGATACGGGACAGCCTCCTATTTGCACCTCGTGAACGATAGAGGGCAGATACATTGTAGCTTTGTCACGGGGAAAGCATGGGTAGCACCCTTGAAGAGTGCAGTGACTGTGCCAAAGCTAGATTTGACAGCAGCTAATTTAGCGACCAAGATTAACAAAGTCGTAGTGAAAGAGTTAGAAGGGAGATTGAAGATTGACAGTGTCATGTACTGGACTGATTCCATGATAGTTCTAAAGTACAAAGCCAACGAGACACGAAGATTTGTGACCTTCGTGCCAAATCGAGTCGCTGCGATACGACAAGAATTAGAACCAAAGCAGTGGCGTCATGTGCAATGGGAGTTTAATCCAACAGATTATGCTTCTCAAGGAATCATACCTTCAGAGACCAGAAAGCTCGAGAGATGGCCAGATGTCTTATGGCATAATGTTGAAGAGTGACCTAAACAACCTCCAGAAGGGAGAAAGTGACAGTAGGAGCAGCCACTGTACACACAGGTTTCAGAGGTATTCGACTTGGAATCGACTGAGAAGAGTAGGCGCTTGACTAATCAGAGCTCTACGTGCCCCAGGGCATTCTAAGTGCCAAGAAAAAATGGACGGCGACTTGGGGAAGACATCGAAGTGTACTCCTGAGTACTTGTTGGTCCTGGATTTTAGACAAAGCAGAGAAGAAGATTGGGACGATTGCCCAGAGACAGTCATTCCTCGATGATGAGTCAACGTTAAAGGGTAGAATAGCCTGACTCAAACCGTTTGAAGAAGATGGAATTCTTTTTGTAGAAGGACGACTTAAGCACTCAGATCTGCAATATGATGCTAAGCATCCAATGATCCTACCCGAGAAACATCCCATATCAGAGTTAATAATTCGTCATTATCATCACTTAAACGGACATGTGGGAAGTTACCAAGTTTTGGTGAGATACAGCAACGACTTTGGATTATGAAAGGAGTTTCCACAGGGAAGCGTGTCCTCAGCAAGTGTCATGTGTGCAGGCGACAGAATGCCAAATTAGGAGAGCAAGTAACCGCACCCTTACCAGTCGTTCGTGTGCCATTGGACAGTCACAGGATCATCTACCCTTTTGTAGCATTAGGGTTAACACAAGATCAGAAAGAGAACCAACCCTGAACAAGCGGTATGGGTGCATTTTTACTTGTCTGAGATATCGAGCTGTTCACATAGAAGTGGCTGAAGACCTGGCTACAAATAGTTTCATTGACGCAGTTTTGCGTTTTGTTGGAAGACGCGGGCCCCCTATCGTTATGTACGGTGATAATGGTATCAATTTCAGAGGAGCTGAGTTGGACTCCGTTAAAGCCTTGAAAGTGTGGGATCAAGAGAAGATCCAAGCCATCTTGACTCAAAGAAGAATCGACTGGAAGTTTAATCCCGCAGCAGCAAGCCTCCAAGGCGGCGTCTGGGAACGACTCATACGCTCTATCAGGAAAATCTTACACTCAATGGTAAAAGAACGTCTTGTTAATGACCAAAAGTTGAGAATGACAGAACGACAGAAATAGCACACCCGTCTCGAGTGAACCGCAAGATTTAGAAGCCCAGACACCGAACCACATTCGTCTTTTACGTGGGAACCCATCTTCACCTCCAGACAAGTTCGAAGAACAAGATCGATTCAAAGCAAGATTTAAGCATGTTCAAGTACTATCGAACGAGTTTTGGCAGAGGTGGTCAAAGGAATACTTGCCCACACTCCAGGAACGCCAGAAATGGCTGAATCCTAAGCTTAATTTCAAAGTAGGAGGTTTAGTTCTGATGGCAGACAAGAATACGCCCCGAGGCCAGTGGCCGAAAGCATTGGTCGAGCAAGTATTTCCTGACAGTGAAGGCATCGTGCGTCAAGTAGTCGTTCGAACAGCGGACGGAATCTACCGCAGGGATGTCCGAAAGCTCTGTTTGTTGGAAGAGCAGTTACTTAGTGGCCTTCAGCAGCGACCAAAACCTGTTTGATACTGTCGTTAAATGGAAAGTGTCCAGCGAGATCAGTTTCATTGAGGAACAGTTCTGAGATACCAGTTCAGAATATACAGGAGAGAGTTAAGATTGTTTACGGAACTTTCAAGTGACTTTGTACTGATCAGTAGGTCTCAATTAGGTTTTTCTGTTCAGTGCAAGCTTGTATTAAATAGAAAAACACCCCAGTCGTCTTTCCAGGGGGGGGGGGGAAGGAAGCGTAAGAGACGGAACTGACTCATAAATGACGCGGTCAGTGGTTTTTGATAACTGCAGGCCAAGTGTGTTACGGACGCGTTTTTCCACGGGTGGAAAGCACATGTATGGAGTCGTGTAAACCAGTTTCGATTTTGAAGAGTTCTTTTTGTGTTTTAAGGGCACAATAACTTGTGAGTATTCGGTAGTTTTTCGGTTTTTCTGTCGCTATTATGTCACCTCGTTTGATGTGCAATAGTCATCGTTTATTTGTTTTATCGAATACAATTTATGTCGCCCGGTTACTGTGAGTTAAAGTTTGACCAAGTAAATAAACTACCAATGTTAAAGTGGACGCTACACCCGCAGTGTAATAAACATTTAAGCCTTCGCAGTGTTGACATGGATTTAATTCCTTTTCCTCTCTGAAGAGTGTGCTTTTAGAGTCGCTATTTTCGTCGTTTATTTCGCTTTCCGCTTCCGGATCGCTATTTTCAGTTTCTTGGGAATGATTATTCTCAAAATCTGTTTCCTCCTCTTCTTTGCTGTCTGCATACTGTTCCTCGTCTTCTTAGGAGTCTCCGTTGTCTCGATATTCTTTTTCTTTTTCTAACAAATTTCTTAGAATTTTCTTTTTCTTTATCAATTCTCATCGACTCCCGGCTCTGCCAATCCATCTAGGAAAGTGTTGAGCGCACGAGGTTTAGCTACATCATTGTTATGTGGAAGTAACACATATTCGACCAACTCTGAGATGTCCGTCACTGGTATTATGCGTTGATGCCGGAGTAGTTGCCCTCGGGGTGTCCAAAACAAGATATTTTGGGAAGTGGCTATACTGTGCAACAGTTCAGCAGCACGTTTTCTGGAAACGACTTGGGAAAGATTGTCCGAAACATCCTTGATTCGGGGTCCCTCCTTATTACCCTCGTCATCAGAGTAATCTTCATCTACGCTTTCTTCCTCTTCATCCTACTCTACCTTTGTCTTCATATTGATCAGCGCTCGTTTAAGGTAAATGGTAAAAGAACAGGCTGTATAGAAGATGCATTCGTTTTTATAATACAAGTAAGCCAAGGCTACTAACAACAGGTCTCAGCAAATCTTGTATGAAACCACCACCCTCATGTACAAGGGTTTGCTAGGGGTGTCAGGAACAGCAAGATTAACTAGGGCATCCTTATGTTGAATCAATCACATTCTTCAATGACTGGTATGTTTTCGTGGAGTACATTATGAATAAATTTCACTAATGCATTCGTCTCTTGTGGAGGGGCTGTAATAAAAAAAACTGACGCTGGTTGGGAGGGCAATTAGCTAAGAGTTGAAGGAAACTTCGACTGTTCTTTACTACTCGAGAAATGGTGATGAAACGAGTTAATGCTAGTACGACACAGTCTTTTATGGTTTTGATGGTGGAAACAATAAAATTGTGGAGGAGAAGGAGGTTAATAAAATTGTGGTGGTGGAGCAAGAGGAGAGAAATAAAAATATAGAGGAGGACAAGGAATGTAAACCATAGACTTCAAAAGCCTGTATAAATGTGAAACACCCCACTTTTGGTTAAGGTTCCATCGAGTTGTCATGCATTTATCCCGTCCTGTTTGTGAAAAGAGTTTTCGAGGAAAGATAACATGCAAGGGCACATGATTAATAAACACGTTAATCTCGTATTCAACCCTATGTTTAGTGTACCAAACCCTACAGAAACGTGTCAGCGGTTTCGCTTCATGTATCCCTTTACTTGTATGGCTGCTGGGATGTGTGGATCGGGCAAAACGGTCTGGAATAAGTCTTTGCTACAGCAGGCTCAAGAGGTTATTCCCTCACACCCGGAGAGGATAGTATGGTGCTATTCGCAGTGGCAGCGCACCTACTTGGAATTGATGGCAACGGTACCAAGTATAGAATTTGTCAAGGGCAATCCCTCTGATCTAGAAAACGACTCCTTTCTTGACATCAACAAGCGCAACATGATGGTGATTGACAATCAGATGGAATATGAGCGTGGAGACAAAAGAATGGTCAACCTGTTTACTAGAGGATCCCATCATTGAAACCTAAGCGTCATTTATATCGTACAGAACTTATTCCATCAAGGAAAAATAGTCGAAGCATCAGTCTTAACAGTCATTACTTGGTTCTCTTCAAAAATCCGCGGGATAAACTGAAAATTCTGATCCTAGCTAAGCAAATCTATCCTGGAGACACTCATTTCTTTATCAAGCGATATGAGGAGATCGTGCGTAGACCATTTGGGTATCTCCTTATTGATCTTAAAACAACCACTCAGGATAACTGTAGGTTACGAACGAACGTTCCACCTGATGAGGAACGATTTAATAACGTGGGGATACCAGCCGGCCGTATCTCACAGGAACTACTGCAGTATCTCAAGCAACAAAACCTAGCGACAGATCCGGTTCTTCGAACAATGCAGACATAGCAGGATTGTATGGATGGTCTCCTATTTCGCACAAACCTTGGAGAATATGAAAGAGCAAAGCAGTAGATGCTGCTACAAAACAGATATTTAACGTTTAAATAACAGTTGAATTCGAAAAGCAAAGAAACAAGTTTACCATACCCTGAAGAATTCAGAGAATTTCCTAACAATTTTCTAGCAGATAATGTACCAACATCCACTCAAGAGCCGGTTGCATTCACAGTCAACCCAGTTCAAGAGCCAGTGACTGTAAGAGTGATCGCTGTTCAAGAACCAGTACAAGCACCCACTGTTCAAACGCCAGTGACTGTACAAGCGACCCCCGCGAAAGTCTTGCCTCCCTTATCCATTTTGACGCCCCCCTCCCACAGTGGAAGCACCTTCGCTAAAGAGAAAGCGAAAATGTCCTCGGATCACGTTTGTAAAATACTTAAATAATGAACCGAAAAGGCGTCTAGCCGATCCTAGCGTGTTAACATAACCAACCTTACAAGTATTCTCAAGAAGAGGACGATTAACTCTGTACTAATAGCTTTTCCTTGTACTTGAACTGCCAAGTTTTTGAAATAAAAGTTTATTTATAGACAAGTAAAAACGAACGATATAATTTCCCGACGTTTCGGCGACTTCATGACGCCATTTTCAAGGGTCAAATGAGAATTAACTAAATGCGAGTTCAAGAGTTATAACTCAAATTTA
>Ga0126336_10000742_pt1 | contig 14756 bp, 7 predicted proteins | sample SidCmetagenome_FD_92530 | JGI IMG/M metagenome (GOLD analysis project Ga0126336, IMG submission 92530) | Coral microbial communities from El Islote,Puerto Morelos, Mexico - Siderastrea C C metagenome | ecosystem: Host-associated > Invertebrates > Cnidaria > Coral | place: El Islote,Puerto...
TGAACTTTGTCTCATCACATGTTTGTACGTGACAAAACACCACTTGTTTACACAAAACAGTAACCTGATCTCACGCTCAATCAACATAACACGTTCTTTACACGTGAAACGACCCACACTAAAAATTATCACATGACTGCCTGGCCATGCGATAAACCCCCCACCCCTCCCCGGAGCTATTAAAGCAAAATTTGGCCTTGACTTGATCACATGTACTCCACGTGATAAAATTCACGTTGTTTACCACACAGGCGAATCACTCCATTATTTTCGAATTCGCTCATATAAAATTCCAACGATTCCTTCGCCCATTACCATTTTTGCGGGAGTTTAATTTTGCGAATGGCGATTTTGTGTGTGTGAGTGTGTTTTGCAGGACTGATTTTTGCGATTGGGGAAACTGTTCATTCCTCCTTGGAATTATTTTTTTGCGATTTTCCGGAAGCCGCCTTCTATTTGGAATTATAACATTCTCGTTTTTTGAGTATAAACAATCGAATGCAGGTGAACAACATACAGATGTATAACACGTTAAATCAGTTAATCAATGAAGAACCATCAGATGATCCTTTTCTTTAAAGCTTTTGACAGCTCAATACTTGTAATGTACCGACTGCAATTTCATCGTTTTATTTCTAAATGTTTTGCTTCTAATTTCGTTTTATTTTTGAGCGAAAGAGACGGTTTAAGCAAAATGGGCACCACCATAATATTACATCACATGTAAAAGGCGATGTTTGTATATAAATTTCGACAATGGAGTAAATTTTTGCGGGAATAATTTTTTTTGGCGGGAACGTTTTTTGCGGATCGTGAAAAAACCGCGAAAATCCCAAAAATTTGAATCTGGAAAAATTAGTGCCACACGATCTGTCAGCACGTGCGATGTTTCTGGCTTTTTTGACAGTCTTGCGTGACTAGTCAGTCTTGCGTGACTAGTCACGCAAGACTTGCACAAGTCACTCAATGGCATGATCTTTTCTAACAAGGCACGGTTATTACTCGATTTTAGCCGTGTGTTCCAAAATTTAAGTCTGTGTGAAATAATGTGGAAAATAAAACAGAGCTTGTTTATATATTTGTCTGGATACGGGAGATGCCACGTTCGTCAAGCATGATGTCATGCAAGAGAAGACGTACGTGACTTTCAAGATCGGCTATTCTCTTCTGGTTCAAATATTAGAAAATTAATTTTTGTGACAAGTTACGCTTCCTACTACATCCAAAATATTTGTCCATGGAAAAATAATTTTTTATAATAGAAAGCCACAAAATTAAATTTCAATCCATTGAGCTTCAGAGAAACATCTGAGAATGAGCTTCAGAAAGGACTGTTTTGTATTATTTTGTTTGTCCCATATTCATGGCACTGTTGTCAGATATTTTACAGATTTTATCTCACTTTCTTCTTGTTTTGAGTAATTTGAAGTCACACTTGTACGCATTAGCGTACCATCTATTGATCAATGACGTATACGAATTCGAAACCACTAACATAAACTCAAACATTGACCTTTGATCACCCTCAAATCTGTAAAAAGCCCTGGGAACGAGGTTGCACAATATCCGGCACAGCTCCACTTATGAGGTAAACTCTGTCTAAAAACCAATACTTTTCGAATGCTCAACGCTACTCAAATAAACAACATCATAATAACCATTTCCGTACCTCTCATTGACAGCTACAAAATAGCTCACGCACGCTATGCGTGCCTATATATGTTTCAGCCCTGTCGGGGCTTACAGCAAGTCAGAAGAGTCGCAATATGAAGTTATTAACGGAGTGGAACTGTCGAGTGAGCTCCAGTTTCAGGAGATCTGTTGCTAAAGGGAGGTTCAGAAAGGAGTCTGTTTCCGCTTACGAGAGGTGTCCGCTTATAAGAGATTATAAATTTAGAGTGTTCGGAAGAAAATTGTCCGGACCGTGGCTTGGTGTCCGCTTACGACGGAGGTTGTATTTGTCATACATTGAATCTGATAGGCTACAAACGTTGACATTCAGTTCATGAAAACGATACGCCTCGTATAACTGCAAAACTGCAAGGAAATTAGACATTCATTTGCAGTCCGTGACCTCTAAGTTGAATAATTTTTCTCGACCGAACGCCAATAACGTGTAGTTATGTTCGACAACTGGACATGAAACGTGTTACTGTTTCTCTTTCTATTCAATAAAGTACTGTCCTAGAAATTTTCGGACCTTAATTCTACGTATGCAAGGCGTTAACTGACGTCATTCTGTTCCACTATGTTATAAACTCCAAGGCTCCGTAGAATGACCGGAACTCCGTGATTTGCGGACTCAAAATTAATCTCGGCCAGAGGTCACAATTATTGAGGCGATCAAAAGGAACGTGGGCTCTTGGGACGAGAATGGGCTCTAAAGGTTAAAAACAAAAGTCTAGTGTCCATATTTTTAAATCCATCGCAGACGTCTCTTTACTTGACGAAGTGGTTGCCCATGGGTAGTTTTGTACGCTTTATGGCCATCATTGAAACTAGGACGAAAACACAAAACTAATTAAATCCTTTATAAGGGAACGTTGAAGCCTATGTACTGTATGGTTTTCCCCTATACGTCCCCTATACGTCTCTCGTCAAACATTTGGACTGCTCAGTTTTCTTCTGAATCCAGATTCCTTTAGTACACAACAAGATTCCTAATTTAAGGTTTTCAAAGTTTTCGTTCATTTCGTTTTCAGACTTCAAGGATCTCTTTGACAAAATTCACAAAGACACTAGAGGTCTGAATGGTTGTAAACCTCAACTGGAACGTGTCCCTCTCTGCACTTGCATCAAGGTCGAGGGATTAATGAAAGAAACAAAGGATTTTACCGTGGAGCTGTATTTTGACAATGAGAGAAGAAGTGGTGGGGGCAACGTCACCAGTGTAGAAAGGACAGCGGAAGATGAAGCATTAGTCTACTTTGAGGATCCTACAAGTAAGAGGAAGTCTTAAATTTTCATCCATTGCAAGGGTAACTGACTTGTTACACGCCTAAGGCAGCCAGGAGATCAATAAGTAAAATCAACCAATCAGTTTGCGCTATTGCCAGCCAACTATTTTTTTAGGTATTGGAGCTAGTAATGCCCTGAATGATCCCAGGCCATCCCGATTACTTGTTAACCCTGAGTTTCTAATAACTTAACTGGGTGTTGTATTGTCAGGTACAGATGTTACATGAGCTGACTTTTTGTGCTTTTTGTTTCTTCCTGTGTTTAGGCGTTAAGAATGTCATCCACCATCCAAAGCGCCACAGCGTTGGAGAAACAGAACTGCAAGTAAGGCCGTATTACCCTTATCTTGAAAAACCAACTACTAACAAATCTGAGATGATATACGATCCTAATGTTCTCGATTACATCCGGGAGAATCATGAACATGAGCTCCAAACCATACTCAAAGACAACAGAATGGAACTTTCAGTCAATTCTGATACATCAATCCTTACTGTTTCCTCGTCTCAAAAGAAAAACATTTCCTACCATTCCTGGCAAGAAAGAGTAGGGCGTTTGGACAGCTTCTTGCAGCAGTTTCAGAAAGTTTCAATTTCCATTGCCTCTGAAATTTACGATGAGATTGTAGGGCGGTGGGAAAAGCAACGTTCCATCCAAGAACATTGCAATGCTATGGTTTCATTCGATGACAAAAGACTACAAGCTCTGATCATTGGTGACAGCACGGACGTCGACAAAGAAAGGAACTGTTTACAACAGTTGGTTAATGAAGTTAGGGAAGACACTGAGCTCATGAAGTCAATAGTAGAAGTGCCATATGATGGTATCCCTAAATCACGTCTTACCTTGTTGAAAACGTCTGGCATTTGTGAACGCCTTCAAAGTCAGCACCAACACCTGAGTATCTCTTTTGAAGAAAATGGCCAACAGCTGTGTTTAAAGGGTCCTAGAGCCCTTCTTCAGGAAGTCGGACCTGAACTGTTGGCTTTTACTTCGAAAGTTATTGAACAGACTATTCCGTTTTCAAGAAACATTATTAATGTCTTAAAAAGATCTCTTGTTTCTGAATTCATACAGAGTCTCTTAAAGCAAAGAAATGTCCAAGCACTATTTGTTTACGATCAAATCAATAGTTCGAACGAAGTTCAAGTAGTCGGAGTCGATTCTAAGAGCGTTGAAGAAGCTACAGTGCTGTTGCAGAACGCAGTTCAAGAAAGAAGTCTCCATTTAACAAATGAAAATGCTGTTGTGCTCGAAAGTCGTAGTTGGAAAGACTTCCACTCAAACATGACGTCCAAGTTCAAAGTTGGAATTTTTACGGAACCCCAATCTAATACTGTTTGTGTGAGTGGAATCGCCGAAGAAGTGAAGCAATCCTTTGATCAGGTCAAGCACTTTCTTGATGCAAACACCATACTACATAACAGCCTGCCTGTGGATCAAGGGATTACACGCTTCATCGTTCAAAAATGGGGATCAAAGCTTGAAACGATAAAAAAAGACCTTGCGACTTGCTTCCTTGAAATCAAAACTGCTTCTAACTACGACGGATTTAAAGTCTCTGGAACTGCTGAAGGGTTAGAGAAATGTCTCCCGAAACTTCAAGAACTTGCAAAAGCCGTTCAGAAAACTTCAGTTCCAGTTGACAAGCCAGCAACCAAGAAATTCATTCTACATGGTAAGGGTCCCGAATGTCTAAAGTACATAGAGAGCAGTAATCAGTGTCTCATCCTTGTAAAAGAAGGGAAAGAGCATGAAACACCATTAACTGAAACTGACGCAGAAGATGTCTGTGAATACGGAATGCCATCTTCAGCGTTCACGTACGGTTTTGGAACGAAAGAAGGTGACGGGAGTTGGGCGCTCAAAAGTGCAAGTGACAACGTTAATCCATCCACCGAAGTCAAGAAAACGCTCAGCGACAGCACTGAAATGCGGAGACTTCCAGAATTTGACCTTGGCGTCAGCCTAAACACAGAGCGGATGAGGGATACTCCACGAACCTTACCTGGCATTAGTATCACCGTGAAAGAGGGTGATCTGAGCAAAGAGCAGGTAATTTAACAAATTGACGTCAGTTTTTTATGCGTCTGACCTCTTATTGATGATAAATTTCGTCATAACATTGTCAAAGTGTTGTACATCCACGAGCCGCAGGTGAACAAACAAACAATTTCCAGTGTGCATTTTTTGTTGTAAAACATACCATCATGCGAATGGGCACTCCCACGTTGAATGAAATCACATTTGGTTAGGAAAAAATCTAAAAAAGGAAAGATGACAACCATCGCCGTGAACTTATCATTTTTTACGTGTACTTTAATTTAACTGCTTAAATGCATTTGAGAAAAAGACCGGGAAAAATTTTCAACCCGTGCAGCACCCTAACCAACTAAGCGAACCAGCCAACTGGGAGCTGGTCATTTGTGTTCGAGTTGGTATTGAACCCATGGATGGTGAATTAATCGGCGTGAAATTTCGAAATAATCATGTATATGAACTGCGGATGAAAGAAGGAATTAAGCAACTGTCCCAGTGATCTCATCAATTTATCAATATTTTTTATGTATATTCATAATTAAAAAACGAAAATGGTAGTTGTTGTAAGCAATATTCCTTATTAAATGATATCGTACCTCTCGCCAAAGAAGCTTTGTTTGAAATCGAAACTATTACAAATATTTTAATAATAATTCGATAATTCCATACAACCACGTACAATCCTTTACCAGCAAGACAGACCAGGAGCCCATACAATGAATCATTATTCAAGTGACCAACGAGATTTTTCCTTTTAATTCTGTTTTTAAAGGCGGATATATTAGTAGGAACCGCAGCACCGAGTCTGAATTTGGATCACAATCCTTGTGCAAGAGCCCTGAAGAATGGTGCCGAAGGAAGCTTCCAACAAGAATGTACTAAGAAGGCTCCAGTCCGTGAAGGCGACATCGCTGTAATAAACCAAACGGGAAAACTCAACTGCCTTGCTGTTATCTTTGCAGTGTGCTCTCCGTGGAACGGTGGCAAGGGAAAGGAGGTAGATACACCCGACGTGTATAATCGAAAGAAATTTCAACCGAACGAAATCACGAAATCGAACCTGATCGAACCTAACTGCAGATTGAGTTTGATTGAGTTCGGGAATAGCTGATGACGCCATATGACGTCAGAATAAAGTCATGTTCTCAAACGGTGGCCATATTGAATCCGCCATCTTGGATTTCTTGTTTTTTTTCCGAAACCCTCTCAAAAGCGCCAAAATTTATCAAGACGTGATCAAAATCAATAAAGTTACACGAAAATGGAATAAAATTTAAAATTTTCTTCAAAAAAGTTATAATTTTTCATACAAAAAGGGGAAATTAAAAATTCTAAAAAAACCGCTTGTCAAAAAGTGGTTGCCATAGTCAACGTCAAACTTGCTGGACAAGGACTTGCCACATTAAATTGTACCCAGTCACCGAGTTTGGTGGTTTTATCTTGCTTATTAAAAAAGTTATAAGCGTCCAATTTCCGTGCGGGTAATATCTGCCCCAACCCCCCCCCCCCTTCGCCGTCTCAATAAGGGAGAAAAATCTGCAACTGATCAGCTCAAGATCAGCTCAACGCAGCTCTATTAACCCATTCATTATTTTTCATAAAAAATGATGCAATCAAAAATTAAATATAATTATACTGCCACTGTTTTTAACAGGGTGTGTTGGTAAAGCTACGTACGTGTGTGGCCCAGTTCTTGATATCACGGACATTGCCTTTAGCACTGGTCTATAAAATGAAGCTGACGTTTGCAACTTGGTCTTGATCGCGATATTTCATTTCAAATGATCTGCAGTGTGTTTCGTTTGCTTAACAGTAATTATAAAAGTTGGTAACGGTAACTTACTTTGTGGTAGAGTTAGTGTTGTTTACGATAAAGATCAGTTTTAAAATACCTGAGCTGTTTTAAAATAATTTCAGGTACTCAAGGGTCTCCTTGGGAAGTGTTTACAAGAAGCTGACCGTAACCGTATGACGTCCATTGCATTCGCTGCCATTGGAACGGGTAACCTTCGCTTTCCGCGAGATCAAGTAGCCGACATTTACTTTGAAGAGGTAATGACCTACAACCAAAACCACCCCAATACTACACTGAAAGATGTCAGGTTTGTGCTACACGATACTCTGACTTTCCAGGCCTTCCAAGCCGCAGAGCGTATAAAACAAAACAGATCGTCAAGTTTAACTGGAAAGAGTGCTGCGGTATTAAGGGGTCGACGCAACGAAAATGGTGCATCGTCAGATAGCTCCTCAGCATTTTCACCGGTGAAAGAACGAAACCTGGACCATTTACAAACAACTGTGGGGTCCATTTGCTTCCAAGCCCAACCTGGCAGCATTACCGAAGAGACTACTGATGCAATTGCAGTAATCTCAAACACCCAGTTAGATATCTCAGCAAGTGAAGCAGGTGCTGCAATCCTTAGCTTGGGAGGCGATGCCATCACGTCTGAGTGCTCGAGGAATGCTCCTCAAATTCCAGGTGCTGTTTTTGTTACAACAGCTGGAAAACTAAAGGCAAGATATCTGTACCATATGGTCCCCAATCAGTATCCTCTAACGCCTGCAAGTGTACAAGATATCGTTCTCAAATGTCTTCAAGAGGCAGAGTTAAGAGGAATCTCATCCATTTCTTTTCCGGTTATTGGAACTGGCAACCTTGGCATGAGTGCAAAGTCATGTGCACGTGCAATGTTATCCGCAATCCGAGAGCTAAGCAGCCAGAGCCCAAAGTCCTTAAAACTCGTCAAGATGTCGATATTCCAGAAGAACATGATTAAAGATGTTCGATCGGTGATGGCTGACACTTGTCCGACAAAGACCACTGAAGAACCTGGACCAGTACGAAAATTTATTGACAAAGGTATTAAAAAGGTAGCTGGTGTCTTGGGCCTTGGAGGAAAAGAGCAGAAGGCTACTAACCCAACGTCAAACCGAGATGTTGACAAAAGAAAAGTAGACCTCCTTATCTTTGCTGGATGTGAAGGAGATCTTCAAAGAGCAAGGGAAGCAGTGAGTGGAATGATGACAAAAAACTGCAAGCAGCAAAAGGTCTTCGATGAAGCTATTAAGTGTTTAGTCGAGGACGACATGAAAAGAATTCACACCTTTGAGCTCAGATACAGTTTAGAGGTCAGTGTGAAAAAAGAGGAGGGGTGTATTGTGGTGGATGGTCTATCAGACGACATTCCCCAAGTTCTAGTGGAGATCTACGAAATTCTTCGCAGAGTACATGAACGTAGCCATGCTGAAATGATGTCAAAAGACATACAGTGGATGTATAAAACTGTTAAAGGGAACTTTACAGAATATGAAAGCCATCAAAATGCAGAGATTGAACTTGCTTACCACCAGAAGAAGTCAAGTGTAACAATTACCCGGAATGAGGAAAAACACAAGATAGTGTTTGATAACATGGCTGAAGAAGATGAATACAGCAATGTCACAGCTGAAGTTCGAAGGATTGACCTTCGCAAAGGTACGGCTATATAGCAATCCCCTTTACAAGCGTGTACAGCAGATTCCTTATAATTAGTTTCTTTTAATTACTGAGTCTAACCTCAACCCAGGGAAACGGGGGATTCTTGCTATCAGCTTATGTCGGATGTTTTTTTACGTTACAGCCTAGAATTGCAAAAAAAGAGGGAAATTCCAAAATGCCCATCAAGGTTTTCAACAAGAATTATCATAGTAGCAGTTTACGATTTCTTCCTTTTATATACGACGCAATCAAATTTCACGACATCAATCAATGGCCTACAACATTAAGTAGGGTTCGTATCAACACTTTGCCGGATCTGAAAGGAAGAAGCTTTTAAAAAAGTAGGAATATCGTAACCTTGAAATGCCGTGTAATTCCTAAGTTACAATTTCTTTTCTCTTTAGCTAGTCTCTGATCATGAGATTCGAGGGATTGACCTTACAGCAACGTAGTGTTTTTATTTCTGCAGAAGTTGAGTTTCCAGTTGATTGGGTTCCCCAGCCAGTCAATCCAAGCAATGGAAAAGAAGAGACTGTGTACCTGTTCCAGTTAGATCCTGTGGCGAATGCGCAAGAATACAAGAAAGTCAGTAATAATTTTCGTCAATCTTGCACCAACAAGATCATCAAAATAGAGCGAGTTCAAAACCCTACACTTTATGGCACGTATGTAATTAATAGACAGAAGATGAATAAAGCGAATGCAAGAGGAAGTAACGAAATGAGCTTGTTTCACGGCACAAAGGGCTCTAACTGCGAATTAATAAACCATAAGGGTTTTAACAGGAGTCTCTGTGGAGAAAACGTCGGTAAGTATGTGTGTTTTACTTTGGTTCGCTTTAATTTTCCAATAGCAGCCTTCACCTTTTATTACCAACCGAAATTTCAATTGTGGACTAAATACTTGAGTCATACATCATGTAATTGTGCTAGGAAGCTGCAAAGTAGTTTCGTTGGACGTTTCCCTGCAAACGTTGATAGAAAGGTGCAAACAATGCATGAAAGCTACCGTGGAACCCGGTCTTTCGGTCACCAATAATGGACAACAAAAATCTAGACGCTAATTAACTAGGGACCGGATTAAAGGCTCTTTAAAATACCGTGAAAATGACTGTATGGGTTAGTTGGGGCCAAAAAAAATTGCCTGTAATAAAGAGGTAGTGGTATTAATCCACACACGTACAAGCAAAATGACACCGCCATCGTGTTACAAGTGGGGGTCTTTGATATGTTACAATATTTCGATTTTACCTTGCGGCGCTGCTGGAGGGCTGTCACGTCACTCAAAATTAGAAATTATCAAAAAACGGCGGTAAATGGCATTTTTGATGCTAGACATGAACAACATGACATATTTAAGCACTTTGCCTCTTTTTGTCAATAACTTGTGCTTTTGTCACCTAAAAACAAGGTTAAAAACATGCGGTTTTACTCAACAATGGCTTGTCCAGCTGCTACTTATGGCGTCATACCTCGTAACCATTGTAGCCAATTCTCACCAAACTTGTGTCAAAATGTGTTTAAGGGATATGGATAAAGCCCACCCCCCCCCCCCCCTCCCCTCAACCCTTGTACGTCCGAGGGTTAACGCAGAGGTCGTAATGCAGGATTCCGCTGTAAAGCGTTACAGTGCAAGATTTCCAACTCAGCTAAAACTGTCTTCCAAACTGAAAAGGCGGGCTTATAGGTAATTTTCGGTTAAGTTTGACATTGCTCGGAAATTTTTAAGGAACCCAAGTAGTCTTCAAAGGACTCGGTTAAGCGTTCCTGAATGAAAACTTTGCATTAGTTTTGGTAACTGTCTTACTAGATGATAAGAAACCAGTTAACACCGGTTTATAACAGAACAAAGTACCCAAATAAATAACTGTTCAAGTGGTTTTTTTTTTATTTGAAACGTAATTACCCTTTCTTCCATTTCCTGTCCAACACTGATATACATGTATTTCTTTTTAACGTTCTTTTTTTTTTTACTTTAGGAGCTCTCTATGGAAAGGGAGTGTATTTTGCTGCAAGAGCCTCTTATTCAGCACGACCTCAATATTCACCAGCAGACAACAATGGATACAAGTACATGTACCTAACAAGGGTCCTAGTGGGTGAATATACAGTGGGAAAAAAAGGTATTCTCACGCCTCCAGTGAAAGATCCTTGTAATCTTACCGACAGTTACGATACTGTTGTGGATGACGTTTCAAATCCTTCAATTTTTGTTGTTTTCTATGATTGGCAATGCTACCCAGAGTATTTAATCACTTTCCAGTAAAGTGAGTACACATAAAGGGAGGGTTGTTCAACTTATTCCAGCCCATGGTTGTACAATATATATAATTAGAGTGGATACCAACTTAGAAACATAGCCAAATACGTTATTTGTTTGCCGAGTTCTTTCCAGTGTGTCCAGCTAGCTAGATATAATTAATGGAGAGATTACTCCACATCTTAACGCCAGATCACAGTATATTATTTTGTTTGGCAACGCACAACTGTGTAAGCAACGGGGGGTCTCTCGTGTCCGACGAAAAGACATGTCGTACAAAGGGTTCAGTTTTTTGCCCCTAATATCTTGACTTGCATAGTGTGTTTGATTGTACTGACCTTGCCTTCCTTATAGAATCGATATAGAATTGCTTAGTTTTTTGCGTCAAGTGATGAGCACATTAGCTTGTGGTCAATTGCCTTATCAATATTCAAAACGTGCAATCACGTGCTGAACGTACGGGGTAAGGTCGTTATTTTTATATTAAAATCTGTATCACATCAAAGTCTCAATAGGCACTTGAGTTATCCACGGCCGCCTTACAACGGCAAAAATAGTTGAATACAGTTCCGACAAAGCTCGAAAATAAGTTACACAATCTTTACTTAGGTGCACGCCATTTTTTAGAATCAATCCTTCTGAATTTCGGATAATAAATCTCTTAGACGGTGCTTGGATCCCTGAAAAAGGATCAACTGCTGTCGAGTCCATATCCCAGATTAGCGATAATCTTAGTGCTAAATCAAACAAAAATAAACATTTATAATATAATTATACGTACGGAAAAAAAGAAGAAAAAAGCTAGACTCAAGTGAGTAATCGCGTCGTTAAGATTCTAGGCGCATAAAAAAGTTCTCCACTTAATTGTCGGTGGGAGATGTTTAAGTTCAGATACGTCTTATCACTAATTAGCCCTGGGAAGACATCAGGGGAATGATTTGTTAGGGCAAATAAAAGAGAATATTCCACAGACCCATGCAATAATCTTCTCGATTTTGATGTCTATCCCAGGATTACTTGCTGAGGACAGCACATATTCCAGTTTTTCTTATGCTATTTAGCTCACGATTGCATCCTTTTCTATTTATTTTGTTGTTTTCAAAAGCACTTTTTTGGCGGTTTAACAACAAAGCCTAGCGACCTGTCACCTTGAATGGTGACCTTTTCAGCACAAGCGTAAGAGGGAGCTAAAAGCTCTGGTTTCAAAAGGGGTTAGGAAAAGGATGCTGAAAAGCCATGTCTTGGCTACACTAAAACCTTTCAATTTCCTATTTAAACAATAGAGTTCTTCTGGTGAAGGCACTATCGTGTGATAGGTTGCTCGAGGAAATTTGATGTTCACAATATGAAGTTTGAACATCAAGTTTCCGAGGGAACCTGTCACACATAGGGCCTGAGACAGAAGGATTCTGTTGTTTTTATTGTACAACGCTACATTTTGAGCAGAAATAGCCAATAACGGGCACTAGGCACTGATAAGCGCCTGCTGAGGGGAGACACTATCGCGTCACGTGATCGATTTCGACCAGTGGGAGCACGCCAACATTTAGCGTTGTACTATTAAAGAAGTTATTTTTTTGGGAAAGTGGGGAAGTAAAAACGTGATGTACCATTCCACTATACAGACAAATTTTGATTGTCGTTATCGGTATTTCAAACTTTCGAGACTATGGTTGGGCCATAATCCCGTGTGGCCGTTCAAATGAAAGTATTGGGTAGTTCGTTCTTGTAGTGCTGCTTCTACAGCTTGACAATTTTATCACCCAGTTTTAAGTGTGACATGGGAATACTTCGAAAGCAGACTACACTGGAAGACAGTGAAATAGGGAAAGCAGCGAAGTTACTTTTCAGGCCTATTTTCTTTATATTTAGGTCTGTTCTCAGATAAGTCAAAAATGGATGGAGCGTGTCCTGCGTTTTTTGATTCTTAGACAGTTTATAAGGAAAAGTGAGAATGCAGAGGTATTTTGGTTGATAAAATAGATCGGTTTTTTTGTATGTTCTGTAGTAGATAATTATAACTCCATGTAGAATTTATAACTTTGAAAGGGTGTTGGTAATTATATATATATGTATCACGCTGTCAGGCTCGTAGCTACCTATATGTACACTACAAGCAAACGGCAGCAGTTTCTTCTGTTAAAGATTTTTTCGCCTTTCCGCCTACTGACTGTGAGAGACTATATCCAATTAAAAAGAAAAGACAATCTACTGGTTTAATGCTGACCGTAAAAACGAAGCAGTTGAAAGTCTTTTAGTAGCTAGCTAGGCAACTTTAATGTTCAGCACTTCGAACCGCTAGGCGCTGCCATGAAATAAAAGAAACTTTCGTATCTATGGCATCATTTCCACTTTTGAGAACTGGGCGAGCAAAAAGCGTCTTGGTTAAAACGTTTGCATTAGCCGGCTTAAAGTACCTGGCGTTGTATGAGTTCAACCAAAGCGTTTTGGAGTATGGAATTGATATTTCCTGTGTACATGAAACAGTTTATTCACAATTTATGAGAAGTGAGCCAGGCATGTACGATGATTTAAAAAGTTTAAATGTTTGAAAAGACGTAGAAGTTTGAAAAGTACGTCAAAAAAAACCGGAAACATGCTGCAACAAAACTGTGGTATTCACTCCATGACCGATTGCTGATGCGACTCAAAACTTCTCACCCAATTCAATTGATTGCGACATGATGTTTTGAGCAATTGTACCAATTAGGGAAGGACTCCTACGTAGTACTTTTCCTTCCCTGTTCTTTTCCCAAAGAAGTTTGCAGCATGCCATTCAACAATAATCAACAAAAAAGCACTGAGTAAGCTGCATATCACTGTCACAGTTCCAAAGTGCGTCCAGGTCCGAGATTTTCTGCTATCATGGCGTTAATTGACAAAAAAGGAGACTAGTTCTTTTTGTGCAAGGACTTTGATCTGCATGTCGTCTTGTTCAATAGAAGGGGGTTCCGTAGTTTGATTAGATGTAGCCTTACGTAGGTCCCCAAGTTAGAGGAAAAGAACGAAAGATTGTAAGGAAGCTGTAAAGCTTGCGACAATCTCATAGACAAGGGCAACAACATACCGTTACACTGTAACACGTAAGTAATTAGCTAGCATGTGGCAATTAGCTAGCATGTGGCTAGCATGTCAGTATCGGCAAACCAATAAGCGGTTTGTAACCCGCTGATCACTTTTTTTGCTTGTTTGTTTGTTTGTTTTTGCCATTCAAAGGAAGTTGATCAGAAATATATTAGTCGTCTTGAAGTTAGCCAGAATGGGGAAGGGACGTCTGCGTACAGGCTGCCTTGAAGTAATGATAGTTTAAAGGAAATGCTCGCATTCTAGTTCACTACTAATTGTCCTTTTTTCTTTATTTCTGTTGGGTCTTTCTTAGCTTAGTTTTCAAACTTTGGTTTATTGTCGATACTCGCGGTGAATAATACCTCCTCCCTCTTCTCTAAAATGTTTAATCAAAGCAATCACAAGAAATTGATCAGCGGGTTTTGAATTAATTAAGAGAGCAATACTACCATTTTCGTTCAACCCTGAAGCGTGACGATTTTTTCGCGTATGTTTACTTTTCAAACTTAGCAGTTTTGTCTGGTTAGATGTCACTTGTCACCAATGAAATGTTGGCGGTTATGTCGCGAAATTGACAGGAATTTTGGCGCTATTCGAACATGTTTTGTTCACGTGCTCTGAAACTTTTCAGGTTTTCCGTGCGGGGGAGCATGTTTTGTTCACGTGCTTTGAAACTTTATGGTCTGCGAAACGGCCGACATTGAAATTTGTTGTCGGTGCTCCAAACTGCTCTAACTCCTCGATGATTTGGGCAAGGGAGATAGATGGGGAGTGGACTTTCAATACTTCGATGAGTTCAAGGTCTCTTCCTTTAATTTTTCAGATGTCAGGCCTCTTTAGGCTTTGCTAATGTTTGCATTTCGTCCCAGTATCTGTACCATACAGATTTTGCGGTGTTTACGGTCACGCAACTCGTTCGCAAATTGTGTAAAACTCCGCGGAATATAACCCGTAA